>OCSG01000050.1_pt1 | contig 132137 bp, 131 predicted proteins | sample 1538831 | NCBI WGS metagenome assembly OCSG01 (sample SAMN04571729, study PRJEB22368) | human gut metagenome | biome: human gut; material: stool | host: Homo sapiens | place: Luxembourg | collected 2012-09-20 | reverse complement strand
CGGCAGTCAATGGATCGAAGTAACCGGCAATATTTGAAAAACCCGTAATATTCGGTAAGCCAGCAGCAATATAGCTGCCGACCTCCGAAATCGTTGTGGTTCCTTCGAGGAACCTATGATGCGTGTCCGGCAAATTGAAATGTGCTGAATCAACGGAACCGCACTTTGTTCCGAGAACCGCGAAAAGCTCTGGGAACTCAGTTCTGCTGAGGCTTGCACCGTTGCACAGCAAATATCCATCAGGAATAGTGGTGCCAAGATAAAACACTACTGTGCCTATGGGCACAATAGCCTTACCAAGGTTTTTCATAGCACTCAGGAGCTGATCCGTTTTGGTCTGATCAATCGTGAGACCGTTGCCCTGGATGGCACAACCTAAAGTCTGACTGACCCAATGAAACCAGGCAGCGCCTGGAAGTGTCGGAGCAATGCCCTTAGAAGGATCTCCATTGGTCGGATAACCGGAAGAAACCAGGTCAGCCAAATTCGGAACGGTTTGAATTGCGTTCGCGGTCCATTTCATTGCATAAGTCGTGCTCATTTTTTAAGCTCCCTCGTACTCGAAAATCGGTGTGACATGAGCTGGAACCAGCTCTCTCATTAGGCATTCAAAAAGCCGATCACCCCACACTGCGAGAGGTTGATCGGCTGTCCAAGTAACGTTGAAAAGTTTTTGCGCGGAATTGGCCTTGACCTTGATCGCCATCGCGTAGGCCGTGTTCCATTCGAGCCCGTAGAGCCCTTTGTTTACGCGGTCTTTGACGGTGAAAGCCTCGAAGGTCTCAATCGTTGCCTCATAGCCAAGGCTCTCTGCAACGTCCATAAAAAAACGAGCCGTTAAAGAACGGCTCGATGTGATTTTTGTGATTAGCTCTCGTCGCTTTTCCTCTAGCGTTGGATCCGAGAGAGCTGCTAGGCATGGGGACGGTATTCCCCAATCTGTAAACCAGTTTTCAAGAAGGTTGAATGAGGTTCTCGGGTCGGATTCTTCAATCACGTGATCTGCCTGAGCATCAACACGTGCGAACTCTGCTGCAATCGCATGGAGAATGCTGTCCAACATACTGCCTGGCGTTCTCTGCCAGATCGGTCCCCTGGGCAGTAGGCGTGATAACGCCTGGTCGTAGTCATTAACTGAATACATAACTGCCTCATACGTAAGTAATGGTTCCAGGAACTAGGATTTCACCTGTGCCCGCAGGGACATCATCTGTCGGAGAAACGATTCGATAAGAAACGATTTCCTCAACGCTTCCGACTGCTCTATCCAAAGATGTCAAAAGGACTTTCGTTGCCGGTTCTGCCTCGGTCTGAATAATCTGTTTCACAGCGCTGGCAACTTTCGTCCGAATTTCGGCGTTGTCTGGCGTGATGTCGAGTGTCATGTCCAGGTTTTTGGCTACAGGTGCGACAACTGTCAGGATCGTTGTCACGGGCATCAGCGTTTCAATGTGAGCTTTGACGCGCTCGACCATCACAGCTGTAGGGATCCCGTTGTCAGTCAAGCCGTCGGTCATGAATCTCACTGTGACGTGCCCAGGGCCAAGCTCTAGCGGATAACACCAAGCCCGCGTTACTCCTGAGACCTCTTTAGCCCAGGCCACATAGTCCGTTTTTGTGCCAGCCTTCGGAGGATTCTGCATTCTGAACAGGAGGCGTTCTCTAAGACTTTCGTCACCCTCAATGTCCGTTCCGCCAGAGACCTCACTTGAGGTCGCCTCAGATTCGATTCCGGCAATCGGAGAGACAAGGGTCAGAACAGTGCCGGATTCCAGGTTTCCATTTGCGCCAGGATTCACGGCCTGGATGTTTGCAACTAGCGAGGATTCCTCGGTAGTTGTAGTTGTCTCAAAAACCACCTCATCAGCAGTCTGCAAAGTTGTACCAACCGGAACAGTTCCAGAACCGCTAAATGAGACTGTGCCCTGGGCATTAGTGGCCTGTTTTCTGTAGATCCCATACTCGGATGCACGGCGCTCTAAATATTTGCCCTCTGCTGATGTGGCGAAAATCTGTTTAGAGACAAACTCGATGTACCCATATAGCGAATGGACAGCAGAAGCACACACCAGAGACATCACATTGATGAGAGAACGGCGCGGAACTCGTTGACCATATCTGCTCTCTGCATCAGAGCGCACTCGGTCGATAATCTCTGTAAGGGTTGGTCTATTGAATGGCATTTACTAAACTCCAAAGATCCTGAAAACGAGCCTCGACACTGCGCTTGTCACCTGGCTGAACGATGTCAATCGTCATGTTCAGTCGCCCATCGTCCCGCCACGCCTCGACATTGATTTGAACGGCTAGGGCGTCATCAATCATCCATTGGAGGCTTTCTTCTGCGTAGGCTTGCGCCAGTGCGACGGTTTCGCGGGTCAGTTTTTCGCGCTGTAATAACCAAAGACGGGAACCGATTTGGTCCCCGCTTATGCTTGAAAATGTGTCTCCCCACCATCCCTGTCTGTACGGGATTTGAACCCCGTCATCATCGTTGGATCGGCGCCAGGAAAACAGACTTATTAAAACAGCCTGAACTAGTGGATCAGGCTGGTATTCGGTGATGTCAACTTTTTGTCCGTTGATAAGACATTCCATGATGCCTCCTATTTATCTGGCTGTGGCCCGCCATTGTGAGTGTGATGTTCAAGCGAAACACCGCCAGCAGTGACATCTCCGGTTGTCGTGAGAGAGCCATCAACTTTGGCACCGCTTCCGCCAGAGATCTGTAACCCGCCTTTTCCGGTTATCAATCCGTCCACAGTCAACGGGCCGTGGATGTTCGTTTGAGGTGCCGTGATGTCCACCGCTCCTGAGCTGTTTAGTGTGGTCGTACCACCGACTGAGACAACCAGTTTTTTAGGTGTCGAGATGAGAAGCTGATCACGCATGAAATAGACCTGTTGGCCTTGATCGTCATAAATCGCGACTTCGCCAGCTTTCATGTTCGTGATCCGGTAGCGTCTATCTGCAACACAGAACACAATGCCGTTCGAGCGATTGCCATCAAAGAAAAGGGCGAATGCCTCAGGTTTCCCGTCTGCCAATGGCTCGGACGTGAAACCATAAGGTTCAACGTGTTCGAGCTGATCTCTGACCTCACCGGCAAGAAACTCACATTGAAGCTCTCGCATCTTTTTGGTGGCATAGGACAGGCGCACGAAACCGCGTGCAATCATGTCCTGAATCTGGGCGAATACGTTTCTCACTTTCCTTTGACATCGGCCCATTCGTCCGCTTTTGGTGCGGGCGCTGCGCCTGATGCTCCTGTTGGTTGTTTGTAGCCAGCTCTTTGATATGCGTCCTGGCTGATTGTTTCGATTTCAGTAATCGAACCGCTCTGGTTGAGATTGAGCACTATTTTGTTGATGAGGAATTGCCCGCTGATTTGAAGGATTGGATCCTCAAGATCAACAATGGAATTAGGACGCCAGAGCGCGCCATTGGTTTGACGCCAGCCCTGGACGTTGTGCTGACTTCGCATCATGTCAGCATGACGGAAGTTTTTCTCAAACTCAGCACGGCTTTCGTTCAGACTGTTGGAGCTTTGACCCGTGTCTTTGATCACCAGGAGGCGATAACGCCCAATTCTGTTGTCGTAGGCGATCCCTTTATCCTGTGAAACCTGTTTGCCAAACTCAAGATCAGATCCTTTGTGCTGGCCCAGGACGGCATACACGCTGAAAATCTTCGAGGCGTCCCAATTAGAAGAACCGGTCAGCACGTTTTGTCCGACTTTCAGCTTGTCAAAACACTTGCCAGCACTACCGACTTCGACAATGACCAGGTTCCCAAACTCATCATCCGTTACAACTAAATTGTCTTTAGTGAGTAGGCGGTTGATGGATTCCACGACTTTCTCACCTGGATTCACAGTGAAATTCGTGTGTTTGGATGCAAGGGTAGTTTCACAATGAACCGATATGCCAAACGGTTCGCAGAGATCGGCGATGATTTTTTCAACGGTCTGGTTGTGCCAGGAAAGATTTGCGCGTTTGGATGACTTGACCGGTTTTGCTTTGGGCGTGCTCGGAGATTTTCCTTTCACATCGGCCCATTCATCAGTCTGTTGAGACTGCCCACCGCCTGAGCTTTGCTGTGCGATAGCTGACCACGGAGAACAGCAATCCACAAGATCAACCGTCCTGGATTTGCCTTGCACCTGAACATTAACGCTCTGGGCGTCATAGCTGATCGGCGTGCTGGTGATGTAGCCCGTGCAGACTTTCTCATCTCCGACATAAAGCTCAACGAGTTGGCCAGGTTTAAGCCGTGTGAATGTCTTATTCCCAGGAAAATTGTCAGTCACCGACAAAACAAAAGCTCTGCAAATTTGGTCGATGCTCGTTTCCACTCTGGCGGATTTCCAGCCCTCGTAGATATGACCATCGACCCTCAGAGTGATTTTGTTTTTGTCAGTAGTAGTGTTCATTTGCTCAACAATTTCAGATCATTAGGACAGAAAGCGGAATGCGGAATCTTGTTTCTGATCACAATCTCTTTCTCTCTGTTCGCATCGTTGTAGTAGTCGTAAGCGATGACAACTGAGGATTCATTCTGGGGAATGACGGCCTCAATCAGTCTGCTCAGACCTTCTGCTTTCTGGGTCAGGCTGATAAACACAGCGGATCGAGCCTCCACCAACTGAATGAAAATGTCATCTGTAGTCAGCGGGTTTCTGAGCTCGTTGTCAATCACTGAGAGCAGGTTGTCACGTGTTGCAACTAGCTCATCCACAGAAACCGTCACATTGTTCTCAGTGGTCGCAGATGTCTCGTTCTCTGCTGCCTGGATGTCTGCTGCATCCTGATCCGCGTCATCACTGCCCGTGATGTCCACACGAGAACCGATGAGAGAAGCAGCACCCAATGCCTGAGACAGGATCAGGCGCCTGGTCAGTGTCTCAACTGCGCTAGTGTTATTGAGCTGTAGCGATTCAATAGAACTCGTTACTGCATCCTCGTTCGCTCTCGCAGTTGTGAACTGATTGAACGTGTCTGATTTCGTGGTATTCGCCAGCTGATCCACAACACCGGTCCAGCGATGTTTTGAACCTGCGTACTGAGACAGGCCAAGGATTCCCTTGAGACTAGTTGCAAAATCGGAGGGCGCCGATGTCAGCAGATAGGAGCCTGTTTGAGCCAATTCGATCAGGTCTGAGGCAATTCCGAATGTTTTTGAAAACTCAGAATTGGCCAGCTCTGTGAGCTGGTTGACCATAGATCCGTCAACTACACCCTGAACGAATTGATAGAGCGCTGTAGTTTTGAACTTGGCTGCAAAATCCTCGACAGCAGACAGCCCCAATTTGTCAGCCAGGCCACGGATTTCAGATATGGCGTCCAAAGAAAAAGCGGGGAACTCAAGATTCCCCGCTTCAACGAATGTCACCGAGATGGAGACATATCCGAGCTCCTCGGATGTGTAGTCAATGCTTGACGCATCGAACACACTAACTGTCAGATTCCCGTCCCAGGGATGCACAAACGTGCCAGGGCCAGGCGTGAGCAGAACTTTTTCCAGAAGCTTTGCTTTCTCAACACAATCATTCCCGCACAGGAATGCGGTCATGCTGTATCTGGTGGCGCCTTTTCCTAAATCTTCTAGATAGGGAACATCACGCTGTGGATACTCGTGAAGCACCTGTCTGCGCAAAAAAGACTTGGACACAGACAGGACGTTGAAGCCGATACCTTTGTAAGATGCAGCTCTTAATCTTTCAAAAAAGTAAGACATCAGTGATCCATCCTGTCAGAAAGACCAACGGCACCTGTAACCTGTAGGCCGTTTATGCCGGTAGCGCTTTTAATCTCTGCGGTAGCCCCATTCTTAGCAGTAACTTCAATGTTCATCGTCCCTTGAACTTTCTGTGTTCCTGCCACAGGAGCCGTGCCATACACTCCACCTGTCGGAGCAGGTGCAGGAGTAGGAGCGCGTTTCTTGTCATCGTCTGAGCCCCATCCGAGTTTTCCTTTGAGCCAGCCGATGGCGTCTTTGAACGATTCTGGCAACATATCCGACAGGTCGAATTTGCCAAAAAAGTCGTGGAACTTTTTGCCGATGTCGCCAAGAATGTTCTGCGCACCGGCTAGAAGGTCAGGGCCGATTTTCTTAAAACTATCCGGCACCAGATTGAAGGAGCCCTCAAAAATCTTGAAAAAGCCCTCCACAATTTTGGTCATATCGCCATTGAACAGACCGATCCAAAGTGTTTTGATGCCATCAATCCAACCGGAGATGACATTTTCAATGGTTTTGATGGCGCCAGTGAAGATCGCTGTGATACCGTTCCAGCACTGAGTAAAGAACGGTCCAACTTTGTCCCAGTTGGACATGATCAGCGCTGCGCCAGCTGCTATCGCTGTGATTACTGCACCGACAGGATTCGCAACAAATGCAATTCCAACAGCCCGAATGATCGGGATCAAAGCAAAGAAGGAACGACCTAGTGTTATCAGAGAACCAACGAACTGACCGATTGAAATTACAGCCTTGCCCGCCATGAAGCCAGCGAAGGCTTTCATGATCGTGTCGAAACCGCCGATCTTGTCATACAGCTCGCCAATCGCATGAAAGGCGTCCATTGCATCATTGGCCAGCTTCTCAAAATCGACCTTCTTCAAGCTGTCTGCCAGCTTTGAAACTGCTTCGGAAAGACGGCCAGCAAAAGCCTCTTTGTTATCTGCGAGGAACTTTGTTAAGTCATCAATCAGCGGACCGAGCACAGGCGCAAGTTTCGCATTGATCGTGTTGCCGAAAGAATCAAAGACCGCTCCAAGATCAGTAAATTTATCACCGAGTGATGCAGCTGCCTTTACATCATCCTGAGACATAGTGATGCCAAGATCATGGGCCCGCTTTTCCATGTCTGCCAGCCCTTTCGAGCCATCCTGTAGCATCGGGATAAGTTTTTGACCAGCATCCCCAAATGCTGCAATCGCCATGCGAGCGCGAACGCTGGAATTAGTGTTGCGCTGGATAGCATCAGCGAACTCAGGCAGGACATCAGCAGCAGTTCTCACATGACCGTTCGCATCTCTGAGAGAGATTCCGAGCTTTTTAAACAAGGAGGCCAACTCCTCATTTTTGCCCGCTGCTGCCTTAGCAATATTCTCGTTGAGTTTGCCAAGGGCTGAATTCATATCCTCAGCTGTTGCACCGCTCAACTTTGCTGCATATTGCAGAGATTGGAGCCTGTCAACACCGATTCCAATTCTCATGCTCGCCTTGTCGATAGCGTCCCCAGTATCCAAAAACTTAGACATCATCTGGGACAATGAGAATCCGACAGCGGATGCAGCAGCGGTCAACGGCAATGCAAGTTTCTTCGCAGCGCTCGTGACCTGATCTGTGACGTTGGTCAACGAACGCCGGAAGAATTTAAACTTTTTGTTTACATCCTTGAATTCGTCAGATTTGAGAAGTTTTTGTAACTTTCCCCATCTGGCTGATAGTTGCTTGATAACGGGGCTGAGCTGATCCCTAACAGCAAATATCATAGTCATTACTTTATTGTTTGCCATTCTGTCTCTCTTCCCGCGCTCTCAAACGCCTGTACTGTTGATCAAAAAGGAACGCATCCTCCAAGGTCATCTCAAGAATTTGGCTGGGAGGCATATGCCAAACCCAGCCAATATCAAAAAACCAATCGGTTAATTCTTGAATTGAGATGTTTAAGAGGCCGTCCGTTGTCCGAAAAAACCAGTTATCTCAGCGCAGATTTGCAGATAGTCCTCTGCGCCAAGCTCGTCCACCGTGCTCATCGGAATGCTGGCGCACTCTGAGATGTATTTCGCACAGCGATCAGTCAACATCTCAAAAGAGCCGTCCTGGTTAAAACTGAAGGGGAGGCCGATTGTTTTGATCAGCTTCCCCTTCGGGCTTTTCAGTTGGAGCTCGGTCAACTCGGTATCTCCAAACTTGACCGGCTCTGTGAGTTTCATTAAATGCTCCATTTGCCTGTTTCTCCTGCAAAATTGATCGTTGTGTCACTGTCATCACCAGAGACGTCGATTGAGTCTGTGACGAAAGCACCGCCCAACGTGTAAGTCCATCCGTTCGCGAACTCTGCGACAACAGTCATGTCAGCTCCCGTCTGCAATTTCGCAACAGGGAAGTTTTTGTCCACGACAAATTGACCGCTGATGGTCGGAACAACTGGAATTTCCTTGTAACCACTGACACGGCCATTCGCTATGATGGCCTCACGTGAGACATCAGAGGCGGTCGCAGTCATTGAGCCCTTGAGTAAAAGAACCTGTCCATCAATTTTCACGTAGCAGGTTCCAGCAATGAGTTCTGCCATGATTAAGCCTCCTGATATTGCAATCTGAATTGATTGAGAAGAGCGAAGATTCTGAGCTGGTTCACGTAGTCAGGCGGGAACAGGACGTTGATTCTGTTCACATTGTCAGTGTCACGTTCAACAACCAAATAGCGCTCGAAAATCGTGGCATTTTCGACAATGCCTTGATACTCAAGTTTGGCGTATGCCACTGTGAGCTCAGAACGGATGATCTTAGGTGTCACGATTGCCTGACCAGGACCGAAGTTTGTTCCGTCATTGGCGAGTTTGTGGCGTCCATACTTTGATGTGATCAAACCCTTCAAGTAGCGAAGAACGAATGCGGTTGTAAACAGAGTTTCACAATCCACATAGCTCAGATCCTGCTCACCGTATTTATTGACACGGTAATTAGTGACCTCACGCTCAATCTGCACGACGCCTGCAACAGCAGTCAATGTTGCCATGCCGTTCTGCAACAGTGTGTTGCGCTCGGTCAGCTGGAACATTTCGCCTGTCGGAGCGCCTGTGATGCCGATTAAAGAACCCGTCTGGGTAGGACGTGCCGGATCCGCGTCAATGAACACTTTGGTGCGAGCGACAGCGCTGGCGATAGCTTCTACATCCCAGGAGCCAAAATTCGGCTCTAGCGCGAATGTGGTCATGTGCTGATCGTTGCGGGTTTTGCCGAAAGTCAACAGGGTGTTGTAGTCACCGCGCTTGGCAGTGATCACATGACCATAAAGCATTTCATAAGGTGACCACCGGCCACCAGTGTCATTCATGAGGTCTTGGAATGCATCGAGCGTGTCTGCATCACTGTAAGGATTGCCGATGTATTCATAAGCGTCCGAGCCCATTGCTTTGAGAGCGTCGCCAAGATCAGGATCAGTTGCACCACCGCTCATTGCGGTAATCTCGACACCCAGGCCAGGCACGTCCATTTCACCGCCGATAGCGCCTTTGACGTTCTTACGAATCAGGATGTTGTTTCCGAGCGCTCCACCATTTCGCGCTGTGATCGTGACCACACCTGCTGCTGCCGTGGCAGTAACCGGAAGGTCACCTTTGGCGGTAATAGCGGAAGCCATCGAGGTGGCCACCGTTGTGGCTGCATCTTTGGCTGCTACACCCACGCGTACCAGGTCAGCACCGATGTACAGATAAACCGTACCGGATTCCGAGGCAGTACCAGTAATAGTCACTGTGGCGGATGCTTTTGTTGCTGTAGTCACATCTGTCAGTGGGATGCAGTACAGCGCACCGAGCACATCAGTGTTGCGATATGCCTCAACCATTCGGGCCAGCATGGAACCACGGCCAAACAATGTCTTTGCCATAGCAGCGGAAGAAACTGCAACCGGTTTGCCCGCTGTCGCAGTACCGGAATCAAGCATTTGACCGAATAACAGAGCCACATTGCTGTTTCCAGGCGTAAATGCAGCAGAGTTATCAACCTCTGCATAAAACAGAGGGACCATCAAGCCGTTGCCTGATGGAATAGTATTAAAAGAGACAGGCATCTGTTACTCCTATTTACTTTGCTCTAACAAAATCTTTATCTTTTCGGACAGGCCATCCTGTTTCAGTTCAAGGTCGTTCTCTTTGAAATCTGGATAGCTCTTGTAGAGTTTTTCTTGATACGTATCGCTGTAGTCCAGGCGGTACATTGTTTTGAAATCGAAGCGGTAGGCCATGCGCTCTGGATCCAGGTATATGACCTCTGCACCGTCATAGGCCAATTTTTCGAGGTGCTTAGGATCAGGACTCCAGAACAAAATGGCGCGGAAAAGCTCCCCGCGAATCTTGTCGATTTGCTCTAGGTCTCCCTGGCCCCGAAGTTCTTCATTGTTCTGGTTAGCAACTAGGACGATCACGGCAAGTGAAACATCAACATTTTGCAGATACTCGCCATTAAGGGAATACTCTCCACCCTGTTCATTTTCCAAAACAACATAAGCAGCGGGCAGATCAGGCGCCTCAACTCTGACTAGAGAATCAACGGCCCAGGCGCTGGCACCTGCAACACGTCCTTTGAAACTTGGACAGCGCTCTCTAATCGCTTGGATGTAATCGGAAATTCTGATCATCATGATTTGATTCCCTCTACAAAAGCATCTTCCATGCGATCCTCAAACCGCTTCCGGTATTCCTCTGCCACAACCTGCAAGAAGTTCTCGCGGGGGAGCACAACTTTCTTACCCTGGCGTTTCTTGGATTGCTGTTTGGGTGAATCAGAACGCGGTCCACGGTGCCCAAAAACAACAAAAGCGGGATAAAACTCCCGCATGTTCTTTGTCTTAGTAGGTCGAATCCATACTGCATTCCCGCTTTTTGATACCGTTGCTTTGATTGACCTCTGCATTTCACCTGTTTGTTTGCCAGGCGGTTCACCAGGTCGTGATACCGCTCGTTTGCTGATGCGCTGGCGTGCTGCTTTCCTTACGTCTTTTCCGACTTCTCGGAGAGCAGAGCGGATGACTTTCTTATCAAAATCCCAGAACGTGAAGCCATCGGGCGTCCTGACTTCTAAAAATTCGGCGCTCATGACTGGACCACTCCTTCCTGCTGCACATCAATGACAGTGAAACGGTCCTTACCTGCAATATCAGAAACACGTTGCACGCGATACTTCAAGCCGTTGCAGACAATGCGGATTAGTTTGGTGAGGTCCTGAGGTCGAGTTTTGCCATCAATGCAACGTGTAAAAACACGATGCGTGACAGTTTGGCCGATCTGCGATGTGTTCCAAAAGATTTGGGCGCCTACTGGTTGGACGTCTCCCCAAACTGTGAATGAGGAGGTTGTGACATTACTAAAACCCGCATCATCGTTTGGTACCGACTTCCTCATTTCAAATGTGACCCTGTGCCGTAGGTCACCTACATTCGGCAGGTTCATACGTGCTCCAGAATTCGGTCATAGATGATGAATCGGTCAAGCAGATGATCGTAATGACGAATCTTTGAATCCTGTCCTTCAGTTATAGATCGGCGCTCGTATAGGTCAGTCACGTAGAGCTTGATCCAGGTCTTAATGCTGTCTGGCACATCGTCAATGCTCGTGCAGACTGCTCGCGGGTCAATATCTTTGACGATCTCACGATCACAGACTTGTTCTGCAAACTCTGTCGCAGCCAGGCCATAGGATTGAATCAGTGCATCATCAGCATCATGCTCAACTCTGAGATGCTGTTTCAGCTCCTCCAGCGTCACCGCCATCTTGGTCATCTTTAGGCTCCTCTTTCGGTTCCTCTTTTAGCTCCCGCTTAGCTTCCTGCTTCGGTCCGTTTTTCTGTTTGCCAGATTTAGGAACCTCCGCAAAACCTTCACGAATCAACATCTCAGCTGTGCCATCAGAGATAACAACGATAGAGCCAGCTTCAAAACGTCCTATTACAGTTAAAACAGATTTTGTGATCTTTACTTTCATAGAAAAAAGGGAGCGGTTTCCCGCTCCCAACCCCTGACAAAAAGAGATTAGGTTCCTGTCGGTTTGGTAGGCATAGCCAAAGAACCACCAACCAAAGCCTTCGGATGTTCGACAACCAGAGCGAGGCGACGTTCAGCACGAATCGTGAACAGATTCTTGATGAAGTCATTTTCGTTCTGGCTGGCGATGTCGATCACTGTGCTCATTCTGTCGTAGATGGTGGCAGCCTGAGAGAAGTCACCAACAAGATATTTGCCCTCTGTCATGGAGGCGGAAGTCACAACGCGAACGCCCCATGCTGTCATGTTCTCGAAGCTGATGGACGGGACGCCATACAAGTATTGGTCATTAGAACCTTTGAGGCCCTGCAACTTAGCCCAATCCATCGGATTCAACAGAATGGCGTTTGCTCTGTAGTTCGCTGCATTCACTTTCGCGATGGAGAGGCGCAACAGGTCAAGGAGAGTGCCGGAATCACCGCCTAAATCGGAGTAGGTGAAAGCCTGAGCAGTGTAGTTGCCATCTTTCATCAAACCGCCGAGATTCGGAGATGTGCCGTTTCCGTTAATGATTTGCTGTTCAACTTTGAGGTTGACACCGTACACCATGCGGGCATTGATGAATGCTGCAAGTGTTGCGGAATCGTCAATCAACTGGCGGGTCACTTTCGTGAAGTGGGCGATGGTCTGAACGTTGGACTGCATCAGCTCAAACGTATCCGTGGATTGCGGTTTCTGTGCAGCTTCCGCAACGAATGCAGCGTTATTCGTGAACGTTCCTTCTTTGAGATATTCCACCGTAGTCACAGAAGTGGGCAGGTGCGGGATCAAGCCTTCAATGACAAGGCTCTGATCCGGTTCTGCGAGCACGCCAGGTCTGCGATCCTTCGGAGCCAGTGTGCCAATGCCGATCGGATTGGGAGTTGTGTCAGCCTTGAACACGAAAGCAGCAGAGCGGGCGTTGCCTTTAGCAAATGCCTGGTAAGAATCGGACTTGACGAAAGAATCACCGACAGTGCTCTGTTCTTTCGGAGAATCAACTTTGATGCTCTTCTGCTGTAACTCAAGAACTTGTTTATCAATCTGAGCCTGCTTTTCTTTCAGCTCGTTGATTTCGTTGTCGTGTTTTTCAGTATTGGTCTTGAAGTTTTCAACTTTTTCCTTGACGGATTCAATGACCTTTTCAATTTCTTCCATGATTTTTCCTTTTACAAATAGGAGTTGAGACGCTTCAAAGCGTCTAATTCATGTTGTTGTTTTTCCTGTTTTTCTGAATCTCTCAGATCATCAGCAAAAATCTGTTTGGCTCTGGAAACGATGGCCAGGGCCAAACTTTTTGAAAATCCTGAATCCCTCAAGAATTTCTCAAAATCTCGTACTGTTTTCATCTGTTCAACGTCCTCAGACTTAACAGCAGTAATCTGGGCTTTCGGTTCGCACGGGAATGTGCAGATTGAAATTTCACGCAGCTTGTCAATCTCTTTGTATGTGTAGCCTGGCTCTCCTTCCTTTTTCTCGTAGCCGTCTTTGGCACAGGAAAAACCGATTGACAGGCCAGAAACAACACCTGCTTTCATAGCTGCATAGACATCTTTAGCTTTGGGAATGTCAAGAATCAGTTGTCCCTCGACCTTTAGCCCGCGTGCATTCTGTTCAAGTTTGGTGTACTTCCCAATAGGAATGTCATAACTGTCATGATTAAAAAAAATCGGCAGAGTGCCGACATTTTGAAGCGCCTTTGTGAATGCTCCTGGGAGGATTGTGTCTCCCACCAGGTCAACAGAGTTGAATTTGGTAGCGTAGCCGGAGAACGTACCAGCTTCGCTCTGATCATCAAATTTCAATTCAACATCTGATAAATCAAGCTGTTTTGTAATATCCATTTGCATCTCCGATTTATTGCTTTACAGGGTCTTCCGGCACCGTATTGCTCTGTGATGCCTGTTGCTCTCCGAGCTGGTTCACAGGCCACAAATTGCTCTGAGCTGTGAGCTGATCTGCACCATCGACAGGTGGCAGGTTTTCGAGTTTGCGCACCTCGTTGCGCGTCATAAAACCGTTTTGCAGTGCCTTGGAGTAAGAATCGTATCTGCTCGAAACTGAGGCTCTGAGCAGGGCAGACATCTTGAACTCTGCAACATATTTCGCTCGTTCTGCTGCTGTGAAAACCCTCTGCATGATTGCCTGTTCGACTGAACAGCAGAGCGGGTGAATTGTGCTTCTATAGAACGATTCAACAATCTGCTCAATCGAAGCGCCTGATGTGCCGGATGAGCTGTTGATCAAAGCAGCAGGGACGCCAAACCAGCGCCCAATTTCCTCAACCCCAAACTGTCGAGTTTCAAGCAGTTGAGCATCAGCAGCGCTCATGGCAACCTGTTGATACTTCATATCTGCTGGCAGGAAGTTAATCCAGGAATCCCCGTTGAAAGCTCCCAGCTCTCTGAATCTGTTTCTTAACTCAATGAGCTGTTGACCTTTAACCACTCGGTCAACCGTGACAATACCTGTGAGCTGGTTGCCGTTGCCATACAAGGCAGAGGCGTTCTTCTGGGCGTTTTTCATCTCGTTGGTCGTGGCCCTCATGTAATCGAAGGTGCTCAAACCAACAACGCCATTGCCCATACCTTTCCAGTGAAGTATTTGGTCACTAGTGAAATAGGTGTATTTACCATCCTTTTTGTACTGGTAGATGACCTGTCCATCCAGCACCGCTACTTCCATCTGCCCTGATGCCGAAGCTAAAGGCGTCAACCCAATGAGCGCCCCCGTGCTGTCCCGGTGTATCAAAGCGTATGCGTTACCTGTGAGAAATCGGTTCATGCTCATGCACAACCAAAAATCATGTGCAGTCATGATTTGGTTAGGATTGTGCAGAACCTGCCAGAGACGGGTATCCCTGGCGGGAATTTTGTCACCGTTTCTTTTAACCTCATAGATGACCAGTGGGAGCGTGGCCATTGTCTCGGACAGCAGGTTGATACAGCTCCAAACCGCTGAAAGCTGCATTCCAGCTTCTGGCGGGATGTACGGTTCCTCTTTGTTGAGAGTGATCGAGGGAGCCGATTCTTGGAGGCCAGAATAATCTGACAACCCGCCTCCCCAGAGGCCGGAAAAAAATTGTCCAAAAAAGCTCCTGATCTTCATTTCATAAACTCAAAAAAAGGTTTGTATCGGTAGCTTCTCTCTGTCCTGATTGAGCTCGGTTGATCGCCATGATCAGAGCAACAACCCCGTCTATCTTGTTCTCAGGGAACTCTTTTCGAGGGTAGATGTTGTCTTTGGCGTCGGTGTGCGCGATCACGTTGCTCATCATCCATGTGAGAACAGGCCCGCCATCGTGATGAAGCGTTCTGTCGTAAACGGCAGCTTGAAGCGATTTCATCGGGTCGGACATATTGAGCACCGTCTGGCGAACCTCAACCATCAGAACCCCTTCATCCTCCAACTCTTTAGACAGCTGCGCAGCTTGCCACGGGTCGAAGTCAACCTCCTGAACATCAAACCTCGAACAGTCTTCAAGGATTGATTCTTTGACAGCGCGGAAATCTGTAACCTCACCCTCAGAGACATTTAGGAGCTCCTGCCGTTCCCAGCCGGAATACTGTGAATTTTTGGCATTCTCAACCGCTCTTCTGGGTAGCCAGAACTGAGGAAACACGTAGTAATGTGTTTTGCCGTCATCTTCTACCCTAGGGAACACCAGCACCTTGGCGCAAATGTCGATTTTTGAAGCCAGGTCGAGGCCAATGAAACACGGCTGGCCCTCGAACTCATCTAGGCTCAAACTGTGATCGGCGCATTCGTCCCACCGCCTCATGTCCATCCAGGCAGAATCAGCATTCACCCAAACATTCAAGTGTTTCGTGAGAAAGTTGTTTGCAGCACTGCTCATCGCCATGGCTTTGCGCTGTAGCGATCCAACTACTTCGGGACGTACTGAAATATTCCAGTTTGGATTTGCTTTCTCTAGCGCCTCCTCGGTTGTCCAATCGTCATCTTTATCAATGGAGTAGATGATCCCAAACTGTGTCTCATCCTGGACGGCACCGGAAAGCACCTTTGTGACCATGCTGCGCACTTCATAGCAGATCCCTGTTTTGTCAAAGCCAGCTGTTGTGATCACCCACATCAGCGAATTTAAGCGTTTACCGAGGGAGGTTTCTACAACGTCATACACAGCGCGAGTTTTGTGCGCATGAAGCTCATCAATCACTGCCAGGTGTGTATTAAGTCCGTCGAGGGTTGAGCCCTCAGCAGACTTTGGCTGAAACGTGCTGCCAGCGCTCGGTAAATAGAGCGCATTAGCCAGAACCTCTAATCCGAATGCGGATCTGAGATCCTTGTTCATTTCGGCCATGCGTTTCGCATCACCAAATACGATTTTCGCTTGGTCGCGAGTAGTCGCGAATGAATAGATTTCGGCGCCTGGCTCTCTGTCAGCGCAAAGACAGTAAAGGGCAACACCGGAACTCAGACAGCTTTTGCCGTTTCCTCTGGGTACTTCGATATACACACGGCGAAAACGTCTCCTCCCGTCCTGTGTTTTCCAACCAAACACCGTGGTGAGGATGAACACCTGCCACGGTTCCAGATGGATTCTTTGCCCTGCGAGATTTCCTTTGACGTGGGTCAGACACTCAATGAACTTGCAAACTCTGTTTGCAGCACTCTCATCGAATACAAAACCCTTTGGGTTTTCGAGGTCATCGAGCTGGCGCTTGACTGCTTTCTTGACCCATTCGCAAGTGAGAATTCGGTCATAGATGACATCCAGGCAATACTGATGTGCAATCTGTAGATAGTCTCGTTTAGTCATCTAGAAACGGATTCTCCGATTCGGTTTCATTCGGCTGTGCTCTAACTTTTGACCTTGAAATAGGCGTGAAGCCTAGTTCACGTTCACAGGCAAGCATCAACTTTTGAACGTTGATCAGTGCTGAAAATGTTGGAGACAGTGAGCGCAGTCCTGAATTTTCAGATGTTTGCTCAATGTCGCCAGCCTCGACAGCCTTGGAAAGTTTTCTATACAGCGCATAGTTCCGGCACCACTTTTCCAAAACTCCATGATCCAGAGCAGTGAGGAATCCTTCCGGCGCAACTTTCACCGCCATCATCCACGCATCCCGTGCATCAGCCGTGAGGCCAGGTGGCGGTAGCGGGTTCAGTTTCTCGTTGACGGTCCACTCATGCGAATTTTGTCTGCACTTTTGGAGAGTTCCTTTGGCTGCTTTTTCCGCGTCTGATTTGCGTGGCCGTCCTGCCATAAAACCCTCCGAAACTCGCGCGCACGCGCGCGAACTTTTCATTGAAAATTTCGTTTTTGCACGGTGTCTCACACAAAATTTCGTTTTTGCATTTTGCACGCACAAAAAATCGAGTGGGGGCGCGGTCTAGAAGCCTTGGCGCTCAAGGTCTTACCCGCCCCTACCTGTCAAAGTAAAATATATAGTTAGTCTGACTAGGAGAAGCCAAATGGGATTCATTTCTGCAATCTTCAGTGTGTTTTCAAAGCCCAATTCATCTAATACTTCGGACGAATTTCCTAAGTATCCAGATGGATATGAGGAAGCTCTAGAAGAGGCTGCAAACAAAACTCTAGATCTCGTATCTGGTTTATCCAGATCTCAGAAAAATGAAATTGTTTTCTATCTCACAGAGATCCCCAATGGATACAAAAAAGATATTTACAAACTCAGGGATACTTGTTACAACAAAATCAAAGACGCTGAATGGACATGGGAAGAATGGACCTTTTGGCAAAAGATCTGCCTTGAAAAGAATCTCACCACAGATGGCATGAGAACTTTTTGCCTTCCTGCCCCAGAAGTTCCGAATCTTGAAAAGTTGAGAAGAGTTACTCCCAATTCGTACATATCAAAGTTATCGATAGACCAAATAAATTCATTAGCTAAGACCTGGCCAGCATCGCCATCTTTTAAAACAAAGAGGTCAGCTGCCGAATATTTATCCAACAACCTGGAACTATTTCATTCAATCACTGACCCTGCAATCATTGAAAAGTGGAAACACAGAAGGGTTAATCTTGATCCAACCCCTGAGCATATTTTCCATTTGATGTGGAATACGATCACTGACCGTGCTCAAAACATCTGTGATAGAAAGAATGGCGATACAGGAGCGATTGATTGGTCATTAGCTAAAGACGATCCTGAGAATGATGTCAACCAGGACTATAAACTTTACAGACTGTCTAAAAGCAAACAGCTAAAAGATTCTGTTCCTTGGAAGGATAAGATAATGCCAAACATTCCAGGTCTTTTCTTTGAGTATTAGGATCGATTGCCGAATCCTCCATCTTCTCTCGCAGTCTTTGTGTTGTGACACGTTTCACAAAGTGCCTGCCAATTCGATTCGTCCCAGAACAAAGATTTGTTTCCCTTGTGTGGGATGATGTGGTCCACGACAGTGGCCGGAGTAATGCGTCCCTGTCTCTCACACTCTGCACACAGAGGATGATCAGCAAGGAACGCTAATCGCGCACGGCGCCAAGCGTTGCCGTACCCTCTTTTTGCTGAGGAAACTCTGTTCCTATCTTTGTAGCGGTTCGCTTCTGTTTTGTGTTTAGAACAGTAGCGCTCGCCTTGAGGTACAAGAGCTTTACAGCCGGGATAGTTACAGAGATGGAGTGGCATGGTGTTGGTGCTGGGAATGTCGCGCCCAGCTCGCGGTACTACTCAAATGAGTTGAGCAATAAAAAACCGAGCTGGTTAGGGCTCGGTATTCTTTCCTTCCTTTTGGGCACGCCAAAGGTCGCCAGAGGGCGATTGTTATCACAAAGGACACACTGAAATTGTCTGACTCATTATGGCTCAATCGTTTTCTAGTTGCAACTGTTTTCTGATGTCCTGCTCGTAGTAAACACGTTTTTGGAATGATTCAATGCAGAACTCTCTCCACGACTTCTCCTGGTCTCTTCGGATTCTTGCTCTGCGCTTCAATGCTATGTAGTCATACTCAGTGCCAAACACGAATATCTTGATATTCTTTTTAACCGGAACATACTCAATCATCTCAGGCATACGAGCCCAAACTGTTTGAAGAAAGTCGGCGTCCTTATAATCAGGCGATGGCTGCTGAGGTTCTCGGTATCTCAGTTCATCAGCCTCACGCCAATACTTTTCTTCCTCAGTTTCTGGTTGTCTATCAGCATAGGCGCGCAGGTACTGGCAGATGTCGAATGTCGATGATCTGCGATAGACCTGTCGATCACCGTACACCCTTCGCCAGTTAGAGAGCCGTTCAAGAAAAGCCTCATCAATCATTTAACCTCCTCGCGAATGAGCCGGAAAAGTTCATCAATCGGCAGAATGGCGAGCCATTGTTTTCTGTCTGCTCTGCATACAACAATCGGGCGTTCTGCAACATCACATCCTGCCGTGGCCTGGCTCATCCAGTCGTAGATGTTTCCTATCGCTGCACGTCTTTTTACTTCGATGGAGTAGGGTTTGAGTTTGATGTCTGCACCGCCATCGCGGGTCTGTTGCAGATTCCTATGAACCTCAATTCCGAGGTTTTCAAAAATCATGTCGCAGATTTCGCGTTCTCCGGCTGCGCCTTTGGTTCTCTGTGCTTTGCTCATGCTGCCTCCTGCTTCCGTTTTTCGTTTTCTGCTTCAAGGTCAGCAATCGCCATCCACAGATATTTGAGCTCAATTCTGAGCTCGCAGTTCTGATTAAAAACAAACGCTGCCACACACAAAATGGCGATGTTGATTAGAGCCAGAACGATCAAAGCATTCTCGATTGTTGAAAGATCCATGTTGTTTCTCCGGTTGTTTGTTATTAGGGTCTCTGGGCGATCATTTCCGCGTGGGCTTTGAACCTGGGAAACTGCGAGAAAAATTTAATTCTTCGCTGTATCCGTTCATCGTTATCACGCTCGAAAACTGAACACCTGATAAATGAAATTGCGTAGCACTGGATGCCTTGACCTTTTTCTGGGTTGTGGCAATAGATGTGCATATCGCCAAAACTCGGTTTTGGAGGAATGTGCTTTTTCCCGTCTTTATCGAGCCAGTAGGATTCAGCAAACTTGCAGTACAGACAGCATCCGGTCAAAGCAAGTCCCTCCAATCCTGTACTGCTGTAATAAACGCCCAGAAAACAATCATCCATTGCAGTAATGGAGTTTTCTCTTGATTCCAGGCGACTAGTCCTGCATAAGCGCCAAGACACAGCGTGAATTTGAATAAAAATCGGGAGAATTTATTCCAGTTCATTGCGCACCTCAAAAATAAGTCTCAGCGTCCTGCTGTCTCTGAATAGCCCGCTGTTTAAGCTGATGGATGTAAGCAGTCAGAGGCGAGATTTCCTCAATGTTTTTGTCCTTCTGGCTGGCTTCGCTCTTTGGGTACATTCCAGGCTTAACCACATTGTTTTTGACCCATTTTTTGATTCGGTTGCCTAAGTCATACGCCGATTCATCTCTGTAGTGGCGTTTCCCTTCTATAGGGATGCACGGGATATTTGTCTTTGGGCACAGTTCAGGAATTCCGATTGAACAGAAGTAATCGGTCAAGCTCTGGATGACGTGAGGATGTTTGAGCGTTGAGTTGTAATCATCAATGAGTCTCCAATCGCGTTGCAGGTTTTCCGCCAGTTCGATCAGGTCTCTGTATTGCAAAAGACCGGCAGTGACTTGAGGAAAATACTTCCCCTCAATACCTTCATGGAACTCACAGACATTGATCCCTTGTGCCAGCTGTCCACTCCATACCATGCATGGACAGCCATTGGCTGAACACAGCTTTTCAAAAACCTTTGGTTTTGGAAGCTCCTGCTGTTGTTCATCCTGGAAGTCTAGGTTTGTTCTCTTTCTAGCGGTCATGGTATTTCCTGTCACAGATTTTCTCGAAGTTGTTGGCTTGGGTGATCCATTCCAGATCAGCTCTAAATACCCTCCCATCCTTCTGTTTGACTTGTCCGGTGAGGAATCTTGAACGTCCTACAAATTCAAAGAATCGTTTAAAAAAGTCGAGCCCTTCGGCTTCTGATTGAAAACCCTGGTCTAATGCCATCTCTCTCCATCGTGCTGCTAGGTTGTTGACACGTGCAGCTGATTTCCAGATCCTCACTGGTTTGAGCATTGGCAAACACGTGTTGTACAGTTCGATGATTTTTTCCTGGGGACAGCGTTTTGAAACTTTCATGGCTTTTTGAGCCGGAGTAAGTTCTTTTTCGCCTGGTTCAGTCAGAGTGAATTCATCATTTTCAATAGGCGCATTTTTCTGTGAGTCTGTAGAGCCTTTTTCGGATCTATCGACATATACATCTTTAGATGTATTAATAATTGACTGAGTATTGACTGAGTTGTGTACCAAATTTGGTACTGGTTGAAGTCCGTTTTTGGTACCGGTACCAAAATTGGTAGTGGTACCGTTTTTGGTACTGGTTTGACGTTTTTCAGCCGTTGTTTCAATGAACGCTTCTTCAATTTTCGTGACGTTTATCGTGTAGAAGTTCTGCCTCCCATTCAAGGATGAGACCTCAATCCATCCAGCCTGAGACAAACTAGACAGCGATTTGTAAACAGTCTTTTTGTTCAGCTCTGTTTCAGCGGATATTGTGCTGGTGGCAGGACGGCAGCTTGAACCGTCATCATTTGCATAGTCGCACAAACAGCGCAAAACAGCTTTGTCAGCAGAACTACCAACAAAACACTTGCCAGCCTTAAATGAGAGAGCGTAGGACATGATCAATCCTGAGAAGGATCTTTATAGGTAACCCACGGAGAACTTGGCGCAAGATCCTCACGTTTAAAACGTCCATGACTGAGCGCTTCAATTTTTGGCGCCCAGTCCGTAGGCATAGGCCGTCTACCATTTACGATGTGGCAGATAAACCCACGACTACAGCCCAAAAGTTCAGCAGTCTTTTTCTGACCACCAAAAAACTGAACTACTGCCAAAAAAGAAAGATTTTTCATTTAATAAATCAAAAGCATCTAAAAAAGTGATTTTAGTATATCAGAGATATACGCAAGATCAAACCATGATTTATTTCATTAGGTTTACCATTGATATACATGAAAGGAGAAAACTATGGCATTGACACCACTTCAAGAAAAAGAGTGCCAAACGTTAAAGGCTCTCTTCAATGAAAAATCGACCCTCTCACAACGCGAATTTGTCAAAAAATACGATCTCGGAACTCCGGCTAATCTTGGACAGTATCTAAACGGGAGGAGACCGTTAAACATCACGATTGCTTCAAAGGTGGCAGCAGGTTTAGGCATCAAAGTTTCAGATTTCAGCCCCAGACTGGCGAGTGAAATAAAAGCACTAAAAGGGATTGGAAATATTGAGCCCGTGAAAACTAATCAGAAAAAAATTCCTCTTCTGTCATCAGTACAAGCCGGACTATTTACCGATAGAGGTGCGGTAGTTGATCGTGAAACCTGTATCAGTAATGGAGATTTCATCTATGGCGATAACGAATTATCCGATGATTCCTTTGCTTTTAAGATTACGGGTGATTCAATGACACCAACATTCACCGAAGGTGACATTGTGATTATTGATCCGAGCTTGATTCCGCAGCCAGGTGATTTTGTCGTAGCCCAAAGAGAAAGCGAGTACACAGACGGAATAGAAACAACATTCAAAAAATACAGACCAAAAGGGATAAACAAATTTGGTCAGCAGGTCTTTGAGCTAGTTCCGCTTAACATTGACTATCCTACAATCTACTCAGATCGAGAAAAATGCACCATCATCGGCGTGATGGTTGAGCATCGAAGAAGTTACAGACGTAACACCTATAGAAACTAGCAAAACTAAAATATTTATCAGACCGCCTTCGGGCGGTTTTTTTTATGAACGCGATTGAATATCTAAGATATACATACTGAACGATTTGAATATATCAGCGCTATTGACAAGGCTATATATCACTGATATATTTAGTCCCAACGTCAATCGTTCTTTAACTGTTTTCTGGATGACGTTCACAGAAAACTCAGGCTCCTAAAACCGAGTAAACCGAAAGGTCATGGAGCTGCACAGGTGGCAAGTGAATTGCACCTTAAAAATCTGGACGAAAGGAAGGATGTGGCAGAGAGAATGCTGAAAGGATTGGGCCGTTTAAGTCGGTCGGTACGAGTAGGGGCCACTCGAAAAAAGACAGTTCACAAACACAATGGCACTCCATCCTAAAACCGTTATTTCACAGATCACCTAGGTAATCATGGAGTGCCATTCTGTTTTCCCATGACACAAAAGACACATCATGAAATTCAATCCTAAAAGTTTGAAATTCGTCCACGAGTTTCCAGATGACCGCGAGTGGCTTGATGAGGAATTTTTGAAAGCCAAACTGGTCAACTATGACGGTGTTCTGATTGCCTCAATCAGTTTTGATCCTGATGATCGCTTGTATCAGCTGACATGGCATGGTTTCAAATACAAGTATTACAAGTACGACAAGGAAAACTCTGAGAAGCCTGCACTGATGGCTGAAACGAACAATTTCAAGTACGACACTCTCAAGTTCTGTAAAGAGATTGTTTCGGACGTTATGAGCAAATTCCTGCCAGAGGTCGAATACATCCGGCCAGCGTTCCAGGAAGAAAAAGAATTGATTTAAACCCGAGAGCGCTTTGAAAAACGAGCGCTCATTCACAAGTCTTCTGCTGTTTTCATCAACCCATTTTCTGGGCTCTCGATTTGCTATTACAAGACCAGCAGGAGGCTTCTGAATGATTCACCTATTAGGTTTTTTCTTACAACTGAAAGACCACAGCCAAGAACCCTCGGGGCTTTACCAATACTTTTGTTAGTTCCAATTTTTACGCTTACGGGGGTTCCTGAGTGTGGCCTTTTTCACATAGGAGCGAACATGATTCTATTGCCAGGCGAGGGAGCAGAGATTTTCAATGAGTGTGTTCAGGACATCGTAGAAGATCGAGGCAAAACGATTGATCTGAATGATGCACTGACATACGCAGAGCGCGCAGTTGTCAAGGCGCTGCTGACTGGACGCAGCCAGGTCATTCTTGATCTTGATCACGTGGTTCAAATGGACCGTGCACAGCCGGAAGTCAAGGCACTTTTCAAGGAGCACTCTCAAAACATTTTCTGGGACAAGTGCTTAGATGTTATTGATGACCTGTTCCCAGACATCAAATAAAACCACCAAACATTTGAGAAACCCCGCCGATTTTTCACTTCTCCTTTTGAATCGGCGGGGATTTTTTACCATTTTTTTGAACCTGCGAAAGGGATTATTAAAGACCCACTCCTGTCCCCTCGTTTGCCGAGCAAGTATCTAGGTTGAGAAAGCAAGGGAGTACAGCATGCGGGAATAATCAGTAATCGGGCAAAGGCCTTGGTTTGGGGCCCCATAAGGAATTACTGATCGCAGGTTCATCCAGTTTTTCAAGGTGAGACCATGAACGAAAAATTTGATGAACTACTAAAGAACGATGTCACGTGTGCTCTGTGCGCATTTGTTGCGTCTTTAATCGCTTTTCTCATTCTTACCTTAGTTCTCGGAGTGTGAGTTTCATGAATATGAACCCGCGCTGCTGTCCTGGCCCTGGCGACCTTTGGCAACTGAGCTGGCAGGAAGAAAAACGGCAAGCCGAATATGAGCGCCTGGTTGAGAAGTTCTTTGAGAAGTACATCCCAGAGTACTGCGATGAGCACATCAACGAGCTGGCAGAAGCGGGCGAGGATGAAAGACATCCAGAGATTGAACCAATTTTTGATGAGTTTTTGAAAGAGGAAGGGTGGCACTGATGCCCTGGACACGAGAACAAAAAAACGCCTATGAGAAAGCGCGTTGCAGGAGGCTGAGACCGCTCGGCAGAAAGGCAGGAAAAGGAACTGTCCTAGGTCGCCCAAAAATTAAAAACGAGGAAAAACCGATCCTTCCACAGACACCCTTCTCAGCACTTTACACACCATTCTTTATTAACCGGAATCCGAAAAAATGAACGAACAACAGAGAGCAGAATGGCTTGAAGGACGGCGCCAGGGCGTTGGCGGTTCAGACGTTGCAGCCGTCCTAGGTTTGAGCCCGTATAAAACTCCATTAGATGTATGGAACGATAAATTAGGGTTGTCCGAGGATCACGAGCAAAGCGAAGCAGCGTACTGGGGAACCACGCTAGAAGATACCGTCGCCAAAGAGTTTCAAAAACGGACTGGCTACAAGGTTCAGCGTGTTGATCACCAGTTCAGCGACCCTGAGAACTCCTGGATGATCTGCAACATTGACCGCGCGATTATCAATCCGAAAATCGCCAGCAGAGTGAGACCGCTCAAAAATGAGAAGGAAATTCAGACATACGCTGAACTGACTGGCATCGAGCGCCCCATTAACACGGATATTGCATTCGAGGCCAAAACCGCCAGCACGTTCATGAGCTCTCTGTGGGGACCGTCCCAGGAGCTAGAGATTCAGCAGCACAACATCAAAACTGAGCACGTGATCCCGCTGTATTACGAAACTCAGGTGCAATGGTATTGCGGAATCCTCAAGTTGAAAGGAATGTTCCTTAGCGTGCTAATCGGCGGGGCGGATTACCGGATGTACTGGATCGAGGCACGGCCTGATGTTTTCGAGGCCATCAAGGAAAAATGCAAAAAATTCTGGTTCGAGAACGTGCTGAAAAAAGTACCGCCAGAACCTACCAACATCCAGGACGTTTTAAAGCTGTACGGGAGAACAAATGGAGAAACTTTGGAAGCTAAGGGTGATCTTGTTGTTGATGTTGGTGAATATGTACGTGTTGACGGCCAGATTCAGGAACTCAATAAGCAGAAGGATGCACTCAAGAACAAAGTCTGTTGTCAGATGAAAGATTTTGAAGCTGTCTCAATCGGTGGAAAAACGGTCATCACATTCAGGCAGCAGACATCCAAGCGTTTTGACGTTGAAAAATTCAAACGAGAGCACCTGGATTTGTACTTCGCCTATTTAAAAGAAACATCAACCCGCGTAATGCGACTTAAGGAATAAAAATGGAAAAATTGTTAAGCCAGGAAGAACTAGACACAAGAATTATGAATATGTTTTTGACCACCTCGGCTGAGGATTGGACTAAGACGAAAACAATATGCTTTAACGGCGGGACATGTCTCACAATTACAGTTTCTAAAACAACAGTCTCAGTCAATTTCTCTACAACTAGGAATGGTGTTGCATGCGCCCTGAAACTTGGAAATTATTACTCAGAAAATTTGGTTTCTGACACGCTTATCGATTTTCCTTTCAGGCGGAAGGATTCGATAACGTATGACCACGCTCTAACAGTTTCTGCTTTTATGCGTGAGCTGAGTGATGACGATCTTGTGAAAATCATTCATTCACGTCATCGAGGTCAGGTTCTTTCTTTGGAAAAGATGAGGGAGATCGTGAACACAAAAATAGGAGTTGCGCCTGTCGAAACGTCAACTCCTGATTTGTTTAATGAATCTCAGAAAACTATAGCACCTGAGCCTCTCCGAGACAATCCGAAGCTCTCTGCCAGCGAACGCAGTGAAAAGGACATTCTGGATGACATCGAGATTCAGGACATGAAGATAGAGCTACTGAACATGAAAATCAAAAGAGCAGAACTCATGAAGCAACTCAAGAACAAAACACACAGCCCCGCCTAATGGGGCTTTTTTATAGGGAAAATCAATGTCAACAGCAGATCAACTTGCAGCAGTAGTCAATCCGACAACAACAGCACCAGTTGCCAAACCGAAAACGAAAGCGCCGATTATCGTGCAGCAGGTTCTTTCGGATCAGTTCAAAAAACAGTTAGCCCTGGCGGTCCCCAAACATCTCAATGCTGACCGGATGGCCCGTATTGCTGCCACAGAGGTGCGCAAGAACAAAGCCCTGCTGAGCACAGAACCGACATCGTTTTTGGGATCGGTCATGCAAGCAGCTCAACTCGGTTTAGAGCCAGGATCAGCACTCGGTCAGGCGTATTTGGTGCCGTATGGAAATCAATGCCAGTTGATTATTGGTTACAAGGGCATGATCGACCTGGCACGCAGATCCGGCCAGGTTCTCTCACTCAATGCTTATGCAGTGCGCGAAGGTGATGATTTCAGTTTCCAGCTCGGTTTAAAACCGGATATTCATCACGTCCCCAGCCTCGAAGCTGACCGGATGAAGAAGCTAATCACATACGTGTACGCTGTTGCAACTCTCAAGGGAGGCGGTTATCAGTTTGAAGTGATGTCCAGAGCTGAGGTGGAAGCCGTCCGAGCCAAGGCAAAGAGCAAAAACATTTGGAACTCTTACTTTGAGGAAATGGCTAAGAAAACAGTCATCCGCAGGTTATTCAAATATCTGCCTGTCTCGATTGAAGCGCTGGAAATCACAAACGCCGATGCCAAGAGAGAAGCTGGCGAGAAGGTCGAGCCTGATGACGTGATCAACATCGAAGCTGTATCTGTTGAGGATTTCGAGGATGGCGAGGTCATCAGCACGCAGGAGAGCGCACATGAGCCACAGGGTTGATTTCGTTTGGCACGCTCCTGAGGTCTACAAAGTCAAATTCGACGGCGAGACAGTCTGCACGCTCTACAAAACGAACCAGGGATTCTGGACACTTAGATCAGAAGGTCCGCTCGATTCAGAGCTTGAAACCATCCTTGTTCAGAGCCTTGTAACCGACTACTGGGAACTTCTGAGTGAGGCAAAGATCGCGATCCGCAGGGCGTTAAAATCGTACAGTCGATAAATTGAGGATTTCAAAATGAAGAACAACCCTTACCGGATTGATCAGTATTACAAATACTCGTTGCAAGAATCTCATGAGCTCAACAAGGCTCACAAGGAGCTGCTCTTTGGTAAATTCTTAGATCAGCGCAGTGAATTTGTTTACCTGGGAATCATTCAGCTAATTCATAGGAATATAGGCACACCCTACATGCCCTATGAAGAATGCGCTGTAACAGTCAGGCAACACAACGAGATTCTGAGATTCTTCCCTAAGTTTTTGAAAAAGCTGGGGCGATATATAGATTCTCATGACGGTTTTGACATCATTCGGTATAAGCATTGGCACGAGCAACTAACTGAGCTGTACAACCAGTTCAAAGAGAAAAAGCCATATTTCAATTATTGAAAGGGAAAATCATGCCACTGACAATTAAATCCAACGATTCAACGAATCTGTTGATTCAGATTGCGGATTTGTCACGCGTTTCAGAAAGTGAGGGATATGGTGGTTGCTCTCTGGATCCTGCGATTAGAAAGGTTATCGACTGGAGTTATGAATCAAAATATAACGATGATGACGATATTGTGATCATTGATGATGCGGATTCAGATGTCCGGCTAATAATCAACGGACAAGAAATTCCGCTGGATGAATGATTTTTCAAAAACAACACGCCTCCGAATTCAAAACTCGGAGGCTTTTTTTATGGAGTAACGATGGACATTGAACTTGTACTTCATACGCCCAGAACGCGAATTCTTTTGATAGATACAACACCTTATGGGAAGTTGATAAAAAAGAGGATCGACAACTACTCCTTTTGGAGCTTCCATGAGGGGTTCGATGTGTCTATTGATATTGATGTTTTACACGTCATCCGGGATTACTGCCGATTCAGATTGTTTAGATCAGACAGGCAATTTTTCAAGCAGATAAGGCGTGAGATCAATAAATACTTAAAGGAGGAAAGGAATGAGTGATTTCCTGTACACCAGGCAGGATTTGAACAATTTGCATTCTGCGTTTTCGGACTACATCGACAGCCCAGAGATCACTGCGCCTCAAGTATTCCTCGTTGGTCAGGGTATTTTGCGATTCCTTGAGAACTGGATGGGCGGAACTGTTGACTATCACGGTAACGAAAAACAGGAGGATTCTTTTGTTTACGTTCCAGAAGATCTGCACAACCACATTCTGAATTTTGTTAACGGCTTAATTCAAGACTTAAAAGCGCGGATCAGGCTCAACAAGAAAAACACTTACTGGCGAGAAGAATACCGAGAATGGCTTGCATATATGCAAGATGCTTACAACGAACTTGAAGCAAAAGAGCCCATTTGATGGGCTTTTTTATTTGGAGAAAAAATGACACTCCTAGGAAAACAAATTAAATCATTGCTTAAAGCAATCCCAAAATACAACATCCGATACTACTTAAATGGGCTGTACGTTAATTTCGACTTAAAGTATATTGCAGTAACAAACGGTCATATTCTTGTTTTACTCGAAAATCTTGAAGAATTAGATTTAGATGGAACTGGAGAAGTGATCATCCCCAGAAAGGTCCTCGAAGCAGCGACTAGTGTTTGTGACCTTAAGGCGCCAGTAAAGATTACGAATTCAGAGTTTTCTATTGGTGATCTTACTATTAGATATCAGCCAATCGAATACAAATATCCTGATATCCGTAAGGTATTCCCAAAGGAAGAGATTTCTTACAACGATAGTCGGTTCTGCTGGTTTCAATCCGAGTATGTAAGAATCGTTGAGAAAATATCTAAAGAGTTCCTTGTGGACTTCAAATTTTACCCTCCGAAAAGTACGAAGGGAGGCATTTGTAAATTAACCGGCATTAGCTCAAACAGCTCCGCTTTCGTGACGATATTACTCGCGAAGTTTGATGTTGAAATCAATGGAAAAGAAAAAACATGAAGATTGTTTTTATTTGCGTTTCTTTAATCGTCTTTAGCGTTTCGTTTTTACCGTTGATAGTTTCTTCCGATCTACCGACATTTTTGATCGGCTGCCTGTTAATCGGTCTATTCATGCTTTTGACGTACCTCGTTTATTCAATCGTTTTAAAAATCCTAGAGAAGGAGAATCAAGAATGAGATTGTCAACCATCGCTGCTATTGCCGGAGTTTCGGCAGCTGTCGCCATTGGCGGTATTTATGCACTTTGCAACCTGCAAACTGTGCCAGCTGGTTATGTCGGAGTGAAAGTTAATCTGTACGGTTCTGATAAAGGTGTGCAACAGGAGGAATTAGGGGTAGGCCGTTACTTGTTGACATGGAATGAACAGGCGTACCTGTTTCCCACGTTCAATCAGCTCCACACTTACAAGGTCCCGTTCACCTTCCAAACTTCTGATGCTATGGCCGTCAATGCCATGATCGGCGTTGAGTATCAAGTCAAGCCCTCGATGGCAACTAAAGTATTTCAGACTTACCGGAAAGGCGTTGAGGAAATCACTGATGTGAACCTTCGCCAGAACGTATCTGATGCCCTGATCAAATACGCCTCTCTGATGGATGTCAACGAACTCACAGCGAACGGAAAATCTAAGCTGTTGGACCATGTAACTGAAGAATTGCGTCACCAGCTCGAAGATGTCGGGATTCACATTATTCGAGTTTCATGGGCGTCCGATATCGAATATCCGCCTCAAGTTCGTGAATCAATTAACGCGAAAATTGAGGCAACACAGCGTGCAATGCTGAGGGAAAACGAGGTAGCACAGTCAAAAGCTGAGGCCGAAAAAGCACGTGTAGCAGCGCAAGGTGAAGCTGATGCTCAGCTCACTAAGGCCAAAGCAGAAGCCGAATCTATCGCTATTCGAGCCAAGGCGTTACGCGACAATCCTCAAGTTTTGATGCTGGAAGCAATTTCCCGCTGGGATGGAAAGTTGCCCACCTATTTAGGTGGAGATTCACTGCCAGCACCGTTGATGCAACTAAAGGAGCAAAAGTAATGGCGAATATCCCAAAAACCCAATTTTTCGGCTATGTCGCGACTTTTGACGAGGCCGAAAACGTGACCAGTAACACTGCGTACAACGGAATAGGCGTGAAAGTCAAAGGATCGGATGTTGTGATTATGTTCGCAACAATCCCTGGCTCGCACAAGTTCTCAGAGTTTTCAATCGGATTGAAGGACTGGGAAGTTCTCAAAATGGCAGTTCAAAATGTTGTTAGGAGTAAGCAGAAGAATGTGGATCATCAATGATTTAAATGTAGCCAATCTGGTCTATGAATTCATCAGCCCTGAGGCTTTGAGCGATCTGTTCGAGCGCTGTAAACAATATGGTGACTTTGAATATATCTATGTTGCGAAAGGCGATACTGAGTTTCTTCGAGTTTGTGGCCATGTTTTTGAATGGGTTGATTATGATCCAGACAAATGGAACCCATTCCCTCAAAATCGACCTCCCAAAAATGGCCCTTATTTAGTGACAGTGAAACCAGATTATGGAGTTAATAGGGTGATTCCATGCCGATACAACAGAGCGGGAGGTTGGAACGGTTTAAACAATAAAGAAGTTCTAGCGTTCAGAGAATATCCCAAACCTTACGAGGAAAGAAAAGAGGAGACAGACGATGTGGAAGATTAAAAACCCTGAAGCCATAAAGGAAAAGATCAACCATTTGATATCGGATGAAAGAGTTACACAGAGTTGCGATGCACAAATGGACGATGAAGCCAATTTCATCTTGTTGTCTGATGTGGGAATAGACATCAGGCTTGGCAAGGAAAAATTTGAAAACGTTCCTGAGTACAACCCAGAGGGCTGGAATCCATTCCCCGCTTTAAGACCGCCCCGCCCCGGAAATTATCTTGTTTATCTGACAGAAAACTTCGAGAACAGGATTCGAGTTTCTTACTTCTATAACGATTACAGAAGTTGGGATATTTATCAAAATTTCTCAGTAATGGCTTTCAAAGAATTTGAAGTTGAAGCGCCTGGTGACGATGTTTTGAAGAATGGCCATGCTTAACCATGTCAACTAACAAGAAACCCAGGCAAATTCAGACGCCCCTAACAATGGGGCGTTTTTCATGGAGGCGGTATGCCAAAAAATTACCCGTATGGCGAGGTTGTTTTCAGCGATGATGGAGAAACTCTTCTGTACGGATGGCTCGACATTGAAGAGGTGATTAAATCTCTCTCAGATTTTTTCTATGAACCTATAGAGCCATCTGACATTAAAGATGTCATCCATGAATACTGGAAATTTGTCCCGTGCCGAAACCATCCAGAAGGATATTCAGGTCTCTATTACCCGTGCAAACACACAACTAGAGGTGCGATTAAAGGCACTCGCGTAATTCTCAAATAGATCTAAGGTGAAACATGACAGACACAAAACAACAAACAGCAGGTGCATTCGTGTTGTCGACACATGATTATGACAAAGAAGAATGCATGAAAGTTGTCAACGATCTCAGAGAAAAATATTCGTCAAAAATTGATAGTGAACTTGGCAGTTGGATTGACGATTTGAGCAAAGCGATGCCAGGCTCTAATTTGTCTGATGATCCGATAAGCAGAGAACGCTGGCGCATCATTTTCGTGAAAATGGCAGCGATACCGAAAGACCTTGAAACTTTTAACGTCAAGTTCTGTTTGCACAAGGACTTTTGCGACACATTGAACATAATCTACAGACAGAAAAATCACGATTACGGCGATTCGTTTGCAAAAGTTCGTTCAGTTGTCCCAAATGCAATTCTCGTGAGGTTGATGGACAAATTAGAGAGATTGAAAACACTCCTGGGCAAGGGAGAACAAGCCCAGGTCGTTGATGAAAGTATTTATGACACTCTCATTGACATGGCTAACTACTGCATTATGGAAGTTGTTGAGCGCAGATTGGAACTGGACGCTCTTAACGAAAAGATCAAACTGAGGCTCAACGAAAAGCGCGAATCAGAACCTCAGGAAGAACCTCCTAAGCCTTGGGAATGATTAACGTACATCTGACAGACCGCCCACAGTGGCGGTTTTTTCATGGACAGAACAAATGAATAAAAGTATCAGCCTGAGAGACATAACCGAGCAGATTGAAATTCCGGCATGGACTAAGGCGATCACACTGACCGCTTTTTCTCAAGCAGAATTCTCTGAGGAAAAATACAACAATATTTATAACCTGTTTGCCAAATTGTTAGGCATGACTGATGATGAGGCGCGCAAAAAATACGCGCTCAGATACTCAGCAAAGTTTGAACAGGATAAAACAGAGTACCTCGTTGAGTTTTTCGATTCGCCAGCCGATGGAAGGGAAACTAGGTATTAAGGAGGGACAACAATGAAAACTAGGCTTATCAGAATCAAAGAGATTGCTGAAATCTCAGGTCTCTCAATCTCGACAATCAAGAACTACATCAATGGCGGGTATTACTCCACACGAGGATTTATTCATAAGGACGTGGGATTCCCCAAACCCGCCAAGGTGGTCAATGGGATCAGACTGTTTGAGGAAAGCAAAATCAGACAGTTTTTCAACATTGCTTGATCAGACTGAAACAATACTTCGCCCAGGCGTCCATCATTTCGCGACGCCTGATAAAAGATTTATTCCGCTCGTATGCACCGTTATAACCGTCCTGAGGTTTGTGGTGCAAACAGAGCTCTGCAACACGATCACTAAATTTTTGATCGTTCCCAAGCTCATCATCTTGAGCCCACGTCCTGAACGTTGCACGGGCTATCCCGTGAGGAGTGGCGCGCACCTCTTTCTCACGCGAGCGTGTCTGCTCGCAGTCAATCCACGTGCCAGGCAATTTTTTCACGACATTAGAAAATGCCGTGTCAGTCATAACTTTTCCGGAAGGATTTGGAAATATCAAATCCTGACCGTCACGCCTAGGCATCTTCCTCAAAAATTCGATCACTTCATCCGCCAGGGGGACGATCAAGGCCCCATTTTCTGACATTTTCAGCTGAGACGGCGGAATATCCCAAATTCGATTTTCAAAATCTATCTGGCTCCACTTTGCTTCACGCGCTGTCATTGAGCGTGTGGCTGTGAGAATAGCGAAAAACGCGCACCTGTTTGCATTAGAATCCGCGAAGTTGTCATGAAGCTCCTTCATGAAAGCGGGCAATTCTTTCACGCTCAGGGCGCCTCTGTTGCGCGGAATATGCTTGCCAGGAGGTAATAAAAATTTCAATGCTCCTGATTTATCCGCTGGATTATCGTGGTTGAAATATCTCTTTGCTTTCGCCCAGTCAAACACTCTTTTGATTAACTGGACAACTCTTTCAACCGTATCCGGTTTATCGTGAATTCGTTTCGCCAGCTCTGCGATGTTGTCGCACGTTATGGAGTTGATCTCAAGATTCCCAATAAACGGCAGCACATGATTTTTCATTCTTGATCTGTAAACACGATGCCCTTTGTCAAGCTCCTGCCATTTGCCTACTTCGAGATTCCAAGCCTCGAACTTGCTGGCCACGTCTGAGAACGTCAACGAATCTACAGGCTGGTGTTTCTCTTTTTTCTCAAAACGCTGTAGGAATTCTTCATCCGTGAGGGCTTTTAATCTGGTGGCCTCAGCCCTTGCCTGAACTAGTGAAAGCCGTTTTGTTGAGCCGATACCTACTTCACGGCGTCTGCCGTTGATCGTTCTTCTGAAATACCAGGAGCATGATGGACCGCGTTTTCTAAAGCACAACCCTTCGATTTTTGCATCAAAAAAATATCCGTCCTGCTCAACGTTATCAATAAAAGCCTGGGTCAGTTTAGTAGCCATTTTCTGCCTACCTTATTGCCTACCGCAAAAATTAGTTTAATTTAGTTAGTTTTAGTTTAATCTGACCGAGCGATAAAGAAAAGGAATGGGCTGAAAGCCAATAACGGCGGGACTTTTTAGTTAGTTTTAGTTAGATTTAGTTGGGTCTGCTAAGGTGAGGGGTGGTGGCCCGAACCGGACTTGAACCGGTACAGCTTGCGCCGAGGGATTTTAAGTCCCTTGTGTCTACCAATTTCACCATCGGGCCGCCAAGAAGTCGCATTCTAATATAAATTTCAAAAAGCTGCTTTTTTCTTTCTTCAAGTCTTCGATATCAATTGTTTCTTCTCTTCGTAGAAACGAGTTCGTTTTTTACTCAGATTAGGGTTTACACATAAAGCATCACATAAAACAGGTAAAATCATAAGTAAGAAATTTGAGGAAATTAGTGATTTTCCTAGGTCGAAGGATTAACAAAATGTTCTGTCGGCCAGGTGAAAATTAAAGGAGGATCAATATGTCTGCGAATTTCTCTTCTGATTCGATCGTTTGGGTCGACGGACAGGTCACTCTGCCGAAGCATATTTTGAAAATTTTAGGCATCGAAAACGGTCATCGCTCTAATGTGACGTTTATCGTAGAAAACGGCGAAGTAAAAATCGTTAACAGCGCTGCCTATGCAATGAACAATCTGAAAAAAGCTAAAGATAAAGAAGCCGCCTAACACTTTCTACACAAAGCAGCTTGAAATCATTTTTGTTTAAAAAGCCGGTTGCATTGATGTGAACACGTCAACAGCCGGTTTGGCGTTTTTAGATTAGATCTGTCCTCAAGTTAGATGTGGATTAATACAATCCTCCTTGGTAATTACCCTTCCTCATTTCCTTCCAACTGAAATTTCTGCAAATTAAAGGGTGTCGGCCTTCTCCTCTCTCATATAATTTTTGAAGAATATCTAACAACCTCAGAAATTTACGGAGAAATAATGGATTCTCTGATATCCAATACCGCCGCTATAAACGGGCTTCTTGCGCGCTTTGGCGTGAAGTTCGGTATCTATAAAAACGGCGAGTTTCATGAGCAGCTGTTTCCCTACGATTCGCTTCCTCGAATTATTCCTGCGGATGAGTTCGCTGAAATTGAAGCCGGCTTGATTCAGCGTGTCGATGCGCTCAACGCCTTCTTGAGAGACATCTACACGGAAAAGCGAATTGTCGCTGACGGCGTGATTCCGGAAGACTTCGCTTTTTCGTCAAGCGGCTTCCTGCCGGCGTGTGACAACTTTGTTCCGCCGAACGGAATTTACTCTCATATTTCAGGCATTGACCTCGTCCAAGCTAAAGACGGAACTTGGTACGTTCTTGAAGACAACCTACGCATTCCTTCAGGCGCTTCCTATCCTTTAATTGCCAGAAAACTCGCTCGCCGTGCTTCGCCGGAGACATTTAAAAATAACTCGGTCGATCGCAACGATGATTACGGACTCCTTTTAAGAGAAGCAATGGAAAGCGTGAATCCCGGCGGCCGCTGCGTCATCATGACACCGGGAAGGTACAACGCTGCTTTCTTCGAGCATGCTTATTTGGCTGAGATGACCGGATGTCCTCTGGTTATGCACAATGACTTGTTCGTACAAGACAATAAGCTCTATTTCAAGAGCAGATCGGGTTCTCCACAGTCGGTCGGCGCTCTCTATCGCCGAATCTCCGACGACTATCTTGATCCTTTGACCTTTAAACCTGAATCACTCATCGGCGTTCCGGGCATTATGAATGCCTATCGGGCAGGGAACCTCGCGATTATCAATGCTCCCGGAAATGGCGTTGCCGACGACAAGGGTATTTATTACTTCGTTCCCAAGATGATTCGTTACTATCTGGGCGAAGAACCGATCCTCAAAAACGCACCGACTTATCTGCCTTTCTACGAAGAAGACAGAGAGTACTGTCTGGCGAACATCGAACGCTTAGTTATTAAAGATGTTGCCGAAGCAGGCGGTTACGGAGTTCTCTTTGGTAAAGATTTAAACCAAGAAGAGCTTGAAGCCTGGAAAGTAAGAATTCAGACTGAATCACGTCGCTTTATTCTTCAGGAAGTGATCGACTTTATTGACCTGCCGGTTCTCGAAGACGGAACGGTCGTAGAGCGCAAATGCGATCTTCGTGCATTTGTCATTAGTTCAACCAACGGAACGAAAGTTTGGCACAGCGGTCTTACTCGTTTTTCCCGCAAGCCGGATTCGTTCGTCGTTAACTCTTCTCAAGGCGGAGGCTTTAAAGACACATGGATTTTATCTCGATAGAAAAAGGCGAAAACTTATTTTGGCTCGGCCGCTACGTTGAACGTGTCTACCGTACGCTGAATTATCTCGAAGGCCTCTATGATGTTCTGATTGATACAGATGAGACGGCTTATAAAGAATTTTGTGTCGCTTTAAACATTCCTGATGTTTACGAAGATGCCTCTGACTTTATGACGAGTTACTTCTTCGACGAGCTCAACCCTGATTCGGTGTACAGCAATCTTTCTCGAGCCTACGACGACGGAATTTTGCTGCGGAATACCATCTCGACTCGCTCTTTGGCTTATATTCAGCTGGCACTTGATGCGATGGAAGATGCGAAGGCAGAAGGTTCCGGAGCTCTGTGTTCTTTTGAAGTCATCGATCGCTTGTTGGCTTTCTGGGGCAGTATTGACGAATATCTCTCTTCAGGTCAAGAACGCTGTCTCGTTAAAGCCGGCCGTTACCTTGAGCGCCTGGACATGCAGCTGAGATTGGGAGAAAGCTGGGAAACAATCGGCGTGACGATCGGTAAACTGGATCGCAGATTACAGGGCGCAAAGATTGCCTACAGCGGTCAAAAAATGCGTGTTCTGAAAAATTTTGCCCAGTTAGCTGATGATGATCCGGAGACCCGGCTGGTGGCTTTGGAAACAGTTCAGAAGCTCTTGAATAATTAAAAACTCGATACAATGAAAAAATTTTTGTATTCGCTTAGGGCGGATCTGTTGTTTTCCGAACCCGTTTCGAATCACACATTTGTGCTTCGCTCTGTCCCGCTCTCGGAGCCGGGACAGGAGCCGATGCGCATCTCTTTAACCTGTCAGCCGGGCTGCCGGCTGTCAGAAACCTTTGACGGACAAGGCAATAAAGTTTTCCTGGGCAGCATCGAGAATAAACATACCTTCTTTTCTTTTTGCTCGACAGGAGAAGTATTGGTCGATTCCTCGCAGCGCAGCAGTTTCGGTGCGGCTGCCTACTATCGATATCCGACTCAGCTTACGACGCTGACCGGCACGCTCAAAGATTATTTTGAAGCCAATAAAGTTGAAGGCGCACCCATCGCCCTTGCTGAATACTGGCTAACAAAAATTGGTACAGACTTCCGCTATCAAAAAGGCGTTACGACAACAGTAACTGCGGCCCATGAAGCGTGGGAGCTCGGCGCCGGAGTTTGTCAGGATTTTGCGCACATTCTTCTTGCTTTCTTACGAGCTCAGAACGTTATTTGTCGCTACGTTGCCGGACTGACCACCGGTGAAGGTGCTTCTCATGCTTGGGTAGAAGTTTTTGACGGTGAAACATGGATCGGAGTGGATCCTACGCATCAGAGATTCTGTGACGATAATTACGTCAAGATTTCACAAGGACCAGACTTTAGTTTTTGCGCTTTAGAAAGAGGCGTCTTTATGGGCGCAGCGGATCAAAGTATGTCGGCAAAGTGTAAGTTGGTTGAAATTTGAGAATGATTGAAGACGTCATAAAAGTAAAGATGCCGGTCGGCGAGTCTTTGGTGATTCGCAAGAACCGCCACTTGCCTGATAACGTTGCGTCAGCAGAAGGCCTTAAAAGACTTTGCGTCGTTTCCGGAATTCACGGCGATGAGCTTGAAGGACAGTACATTTGTTATTTGCTTAATAAAGTCGTTCGTGAAAAGAGTGAGCACCTTAAAGGGGTGTTGGATGTCTATCCGGCATTGAACCCGATGGGCATCGATACGATCCAGCGAGGATTTCCCGGTTTTGATTTGGATATGAACCGGATTTTCCCGGGACGTACCGACGGAGCGGCGACGGAGTGGGTTGCAAGCAAATTGATTCAGGAATTCAAAGGCGCAGAAATGGCGATTGATATTCACGCCAGCAATATCTTCCTGCGCGAGATTCCCCAGGTTCGCGTCAATATCAATACGGCAGATAAACTCGTTAAATACGCGAGCATGCTCGATGTCGATTTTGTTTGGGTGCATCAAGCTTCTACTGTGCTCGAATCAACGTTGGCTTACAGCTTAAATTCCATCGGCGTTAAAACTCTTGTCGTAGAGGCGGGCGTCGGCATGAGAATTACTCAGGATTATTGTCAACGGCTTGTGAACGGAATTCTGAATCTTATGCAGAATCTCGGTATGTGGGACGGCCCCGTCCAGCCTGTTAAACAGCCGATCGTTTCCTTAGATCGCTCCGTGAGTTTTGTGAATGCTGAAGAGCCGGGTGTGTTTGTCCCGACGGTTCGCCACAGCGATAACGTTAGACGAGGCGAGATTTTTGGCCGAATTGTAGATGCGCTTTCAGGTGAGGTTCGTCAGGAATGCGTCTCCGAAGTCGATGGTTTGCTCTTCACGCTTCGTGAATATCCTATCGTAAATAAGGGGTCTCTGATTGCTCGAATTCTTCAGGAAGAACGTCGATGAAAGAAGAAGTTATTTTCAGAATGGAGTCGGCCTACCGCGAAGACTTTGAAGTAAAAAGTTATCACTTCGGCGGCCCTGAAAAGACCATGTGCATTATCGGCAATATGCGCGGCAATGAAATTCAGCAGCTCTATATTGCCGGCCAAATGGTTCGAACATTAAAGCGCTTTGAGGAAGAAGGGCGGTTTATCCGCCGTCACGGTGTGACGGTGATTCCGTGTGCCAATCCGTACTCCGTTAATGTCGGTAAGCGCTTCTGGGCGATGGATAACTCCGATATCAATCGAATGTATCCCGGATACAACAAAGGTGAGACTACTCAGCGAATAGCTGCCGGTATTTTTGAAAAGATTCAGGGCTACCGCTTCGGCGTGCAGTTTTCCTCTTTTTATATGCCCGGAGACTTCGTCTCTCATGTGCGCATGATGAAGACGGATTATGAGGACACTGGCTTGGCTCAGCTTTTCGGAATGCCTTTTGTCGTTCTTCGCAAACCCGTTCCCTTTGATACCACAACCTTAAACTTCAACTGGCAGGTGTGGGATACAAAAGCCTTTTCTCTTTACAGCCGTTCTACCGAGAAGATCGATAAGAAGGGTGCGGACATGGCGATTGCGGCGGTTTGCCGCTTCTTAAGCCGAATGAACGTTTTAAATTACAACGTTTACGGCGGCTATGAATCGACCGTTCTTATAGAAGAAGAGCTGGTGTCGCTGCGTTCAACCGCTTCCGGTCTTTACATTCCGCACGTGAAATCCTTTGATTCCGTTGAACGCGGACAAGTTCTTGCGGACATCATTGATCCGCTTACCGGCGTGACCGTCGCCCAGACCGAAGCACCCGAAGACGGCATTGTGTTTTTTGCCAAAGATTCTCCCCTTGTCATGGAAAACGAAACTCTCTTTAAAATAGTGAACAAGCTTCACAAGTAACACATAAAGAGAGTCCCCGGATGGCAGATGTCAGCTACAACATTCCGGACCTGCGTCCGGGAGAGGTTTTTCGTGTCGAACAGACGATAAAGCGCAGCCGCTTTATCGCTTCTGTCGGACACACTTCCGGTGTCGAAGAAGCAAAAGCTTTCATCGAACAAATTAAAGCCGAATTTGAAGATGCCCGGCACAATTGCTGGGCTTATTGTGCCGGAGCCGCCGGATCTACCGATCGTATCGGCGCAAGCGATGACGGCGAGCCTCACGGAACCGCCGGACGCCCCATGCTGACGGCTGTTACGCACAGCGGCATTGGAGAAGTGACCGTTGTTGTGACTCGTTACTTCGGCGGAATTTTGCTCGGTACGGGAGGACTAGTTAAAGCCTATCAGTCTTCCGTCAAAATGGCGTTAGAGGGAGTGCCCACGCGAGTTCGTACCAAAACGAAACGCATCAAATTCAGCGTTGAACATCGATTTGTGAATCAGGTTCTGCGCAAGATCGAAGCCGTAAACGGTCGAATTCTAGAAAAGAATTTTGATATGGGTGCGGATTTTGATGTCGAAATCCCCGAGGATCTCGCTGAGACTTTTGCTAAAGAATTGGAAGAGCTCACGCGCGGAGCTCTTCTCATTGAATTCGTCGAAGAGTAACGGCTTATCTCGCTACGCCGATTGTTAAATTTAAGCTCTCTAAACCTGTAAACGTCTGGCTTGGGAAAGCTTCATTCTGATTTTGCTTAAGAATGACAAACTCAGGTTTGCTTCGACGGGCAAACAATTCGCTTCTTCCCAAGAGCAGAGAAAGTGCCACGAAGAAACGCTGATCGGCAGAAATTGTCTTCATGCCCGCAAGACCTGAAGCGTCCGAGAGCTCGGGTGCAAATAATTTCACACCTTCATCACGGAGTTTGATCTTGGCGCCGGGGATGAAGGCATCAATGTCTGAAGAGCCGTAGGCGACTGCAAGCGACAAACCTAAACGCGCAATTCCCCCCGGTTCCTCAGCATTGGCGCAGAGAGATTCCCATCGCTCAAGCGAGGTCTGCAGCTTTTGGAATTCTGCTTCTTCCCGTTTTCGGCGATTTTTGTTATTCGCATTTTTTGCCATCTTCTCACGTAGGCCTGTGAGCTGAGCAGTGGCTGTGTGGAAGAGATCGGATTTTTCTAAGAGTTCTTCTTCGAGCTGTTCACGAGTGCGCGTCGTCAGGTTCTTCTCCTGAAGACTGTTTAATGCCTGCTGTTTTTCTTCGTACTGCGAATTTACGACACGATACCTTTCGAGCAGTTCATCGTTTTGACGCATGAGGTCATCTTTCTGTGCAGTCGAGATCTGAGAAGAAAGGAAGCTGGACTCGTTCGGGAAACCGGCCTTTTGAAGTTTTTGGTTGAAAGCGTCCGAAAGCGATTCAATGGATTTAATGGTTTCGCTGCGATGTGCTTCGAGAGTATTAATTTTGTTCTGCGTAGAAAGCAAGGCTTCCTCTTTGGAAGCAAGACTTAATTTAGCTTCTTCGGCAAGACGTGTGGCATTGGCCTTTTCTGTTTCAATCGCGGCAATTACTTCTTCCGGTGTCTGGCTGGCAATTGCTTCATGCCGTTCTTTTTGGAACCGTTTGATCTGTTCAGTGAGAGCCTCGATGTCCTTTTCTAAGGTTTCTGCGCTCTTCTTCTGAGCAGTCAGAGACGCGACAGTATTTCGGAGGGCTTCTTCGCTCTCCGCTGTTTCTTCTTCGATCTGTTTTTTCTCGACGCTCCAGTTGATCCACTGTTCGCGGCGTTTTTCGAGCGTTGGAAGGTTCTGCTTCATGATGGCCGGGTTAGAGGCCTTCAGGCCGAAGCGGGCAAAGGCTCGCTCGAGCAAACGCGTCAGGGAGACGCGATTAAGTTCAGAGTCTTTTTGATTCTTTTCTAGCTCGGCAGACATGTTGGCGAAGTTCTTCAAAGCCTCTTCCAAAGACGCCTGTTCTTCTTTTTTACGAGCGGTTTTAAGCGCTGCATCTTCGCGCTTTTCTTTCAGCGATTCAATCGCTTCCGTGAGCCCTTGAATTTTCTCTAATCGTGCTTCAAGGTCATCTCGACGATTGGCTAAAGAAGTTTGTTTTTGCTTGAGTACAGCCGCCCAAGTGATCGGTTTCTTCTCTCTCAAGCCGACAATATTGAGCTCGCTCGCGATATACAAAATCTCGCCCTTGGCTTCATTGAGTTCTGTCGTAAGCGTATTCAGAATGTTTTCGGCTTCTGTCTGCTGCAGCTGAAGCTGCGCAAATTCAGCTTTGCATTTTTCCGATTCGACGAGCGCGAGCTGAGCGTCTTCTTTTGCTTTAGCGAGTTTGTCTTCCAACGAACGGTCAAACGGCAGTTTGACGGAGTAGGGATGGTGAATCGCGCCACACAAGGGACACGGCTTGCCGTTGGCTAACTTTTTGCGCGGTTCATTCAGCGACAGTACTTCGAGATAGAAGGAATAAGCCTGCTGAGCTGAATTGACGACGGCTGTCTTGTCGATATAGGCCTGGCGAGCCGCATTCAAAGCAACCGTCGCGAGTCTCAAGGCGTGCTTGGTGCTCTCGAGCCCTGCTTTTACCTGATTGAATCGGTCGTGTCCTTCTGCCAAGAGAACAATTCTTCCTTGAAGCGCGTCTAGGGCATTTAAGCGTTCATTCTGATTGTCCAGTTCCGCAGCCAGCGTCTCGACGCCTTCTATTCCTAAAGACTTGGAAAGCATGCGCTCCTTCATGGAAAGTTCGCCCGTGACGGCAAGCTCCTCGTTTTTAAGAGCGGCAATGACGTTTTGAACGTCTAATAAAGCAGAGCGAGAGGACTCAATCCGTTTCTGCAGTTCCCGCTGCGTTTCTTCTGCCTCTGCGCTGCGAATGACTTCAGCGTCAATCTCATCAAGAAGACGTTTGTACTCTTCGAGCTCATCGACCAAGAGCTTATCCATAGAAAGGTCATCCATCTTCTTGTTCAGAAGTTGTGAGCGAATGGTCAGCTGGGAGAGGACGTTTTTTAATCGTGTGTTTTCTTCAGAGAGGAGACGAGCCGCGGTTTGCTCGTTGAACAACTCCTCTTTAAGGTGCTTGCTTTGAATCTGAGAATCTTCGATTTTTTCATCTAATTCGCGAACGCGTTCCAGCGTCACACACTTCTCGTTGTAGTTTTCCAGGACGCTCTTGAAATTTTTGTCTGCCTCAGCATGAGCCAGAGAGGCGGAGCGGACGCGTTCAGAAAGCATCGGGACGGATTTTTTAAGTTCCGTAATCAGCTTACCTTCTTCTTTCTCATCGACTCGAAGCTTAGAGAGGACATCGTAGTCGGGAGCTAAGGCGTCTGTTTTCAGCGCTTTTTCCAGAACGTTCTTTTTCACGTCAAAGCGAGAAAGGTCGCCGTTGACTGCCGTGAGCTGCTTAGACAAGCGGGCGGCTTCATCCTTGAGCATATTGATGCGAATGAGCCAGTCCATCGAATCTTTGAGCTGGGCAATTTCGTTTTGCAGAGCGGCGTGAGAGACGCCGGCCTTAATGAGCTGCTGATTGAGGCGTTCTTCTTCCTCATCAGAAACAACCGAAATTCCGTCTATGACAGACTTAGAAGCGGCGAGCAAGGCGGCCTTCTGCTGAGAAACTTCAATGCCCTGAGTCAGGATTGCATTTCCGAGAGACTCGGAGACATTTCCGATCAAAGATGAGGCTAAAGTATCCGCATTCTCGGTCAAAGATTCAGAAGTCGAGAGAATGTCATAGAAAAGGGTGTCTTCTAATTTATCGGCATCAAGATGCGTGATTCTAGCCATGGCGACAGGAAAGGGCGCTGCCTGCAGGTCAAACGGCATGCCGTTTTTGCGGATTTCAGTGTTTTCGTGGGACCGAAGAAGTTCAAATCGTCCCTCTTCTGTGGAGAAGACCAGGCGGACTTCGGGATTTTTTCCAAGTTTCTCGGATGAGATATCGAATAGAGCGAACTTTAGAGCGTCAAGGAATAACGCAATACTTTTCTCTCCCGTCAGGGGAATGGAAAAAACGTCGGTGCGTCCGTCAAAATCGAGATCCCATTGACCGAGGAAAGTCGGTACTCGGGAAAGACCGAAAGCATGAATCTGCATAACGAAAAATCAAAACAACAAATCAGTAAGCAACCTTGGTTAATCCGTATCCGAGCGCAAAGAAAATGGCAGAGATCACGGTCCACATGATTGTCAGAACACGGGTCACAGAGAGGATTTTTTCTCGCTGGTAGTCGTCGATGCCGGGCTTAAGCAGCATTCGGCCGAACTTGCTGTAATAGCTTCCGCAGAAGCCTCCGATAACTGCCGGGATCATGCCCCAAAGATAGCTAAAGTTGATCCAGCCGATGAACAGCCCGGAAGCGATCATGGCGGCGATGATAATGGGATAAGCGAACATATTATTTTTACTCCGAAAGGTTCACTTTACCAAATCTCTACAGAAGAAAAAACGCCGCATTGTCCGCGGCGTTTTTATTAGAAATGAGAAACGTTACTTCAAGTCTTCGGGAACTTTGCCGCCGTTTTCGGCAAGCTTCTGCATAACGGCCTTAATCAGCCAAACGTTCATCTGAGAATAGTCACCGCCGATAAGGTTTTCAGGGCAGCCGAGTTCTTTTGCCAGCTCTTTACGATTAGCTAAAGATGGGTCCATTCCAAGAAGCTTCATAAGGTCAACAATAGAAGTTTTCCAGTTGAGTTTCTGTGGGTTCTTGGCAGCCAAAGCTTCGCAGACAGCAGCGACGTCTACGATTTCGGGCGATCCTGCAGGCGTTTCGGCTGCAGCTGGGGCAGCAGCTACAGTTTCAACGGCAGCGGCTTCCACGGGAGAGACCGGTGCTTCCGCTGCAGCAGCGTTTTCCCCTGCAACAGCTTCAACGGCCTTGTCTTTCACAAAACCAAGTTTCTGAAGAATTGTATTGAAAAGTCCCATAATTCACTCCTTTATCAATGGTGTTGGCAAATCTTTTCGCGCCGATTTCTCCGCAGGATGAACGGCGCCGGTAAGACTTTCATCATCAAACTGTAATTCAATTGCGAAAGGATGGGTTTGGAGAGCCACCATCATGAGCGCACCTGAAAAACTCGTTACATCTGCGCTGAATCGGTCGTTCTAAAATTTCGACAGCATAAAGAAAAAGTATCGAAAGATGAAAAAATTATTAGTACTTTCCTGCTTGGCGGGCACCGTCTTGTTCTCCTCGGTCCCGAAGGCCGCAGACTTTGATCGCGTTTACGAAACAGGAACACCTCTGAAGGCGCCGCGCATGATGCCGAATTTCCGAGAGCTCAAGCACGCTCTAAAGATGCCGCAGTTTGATCTCAAAACTATTTACGGAACAGACGTAAATTTGTCGGATTACAAAGGAAAGGTGATCGTTTTAAACGTTTGGGCTACCTGGTGCCGCCCCTGCGTCGCGGAGATACCGGAACTGATTACAGCACAGAAGGCCCTTAAGAACTCTGATGTCCGTGTTATTGGAGTTGCTGTTGACGGAGAAAATGTGGATCTTAAAAAATTCCTCGACAAGATCCGTGCTTCGGGTTTTGAAACCTTCATTGACGGCAATCAGGCGATTCCCGGGAAGATGGGCGTTTCTGTGGTCCCCACCAATTTCATAATTGACGGCAACGGAAATTTAGTGGCTTACGCTGAAGGTTACCTGCCATGGGAAAATCCTCAGATTATTTCTTTCCTGAAAGAAATCGGCAAGAAATACGCGTCCGGTCCTTCTGCGGCTAAAAAGCCGGCCTCTGCCCCTGTCGGTTCCGTTGGATCTGTTTTCAAAATTAGTCAATTTTAGGTTAGTAAACTTAAAGCTGACTTTAACTTTTTGGACCGAAAAGAGGTATTTTGAAGCCCTAAAATGACAAGACTTCACTAACTTCCTTGTGCTTGTCATGAAAACTGCCCAGTCGTCCCGAATTCTTCAGCTCACTAAAAAACTTTGTGCCATTCCTTCCGTTAGCGGTAGCGCCGCGGAGGAAAACCGCTGTGCGGACTTCATTACGCATTGTCTGTTTTGCCTTGCACAAAAACATCCCGGACGCGTGCGAGTCTTTGAACCGGTCTGTGAGCGGGACCCCCTCGAGCGTAAGGCGGTTTTCGGACTGCTCCGAGCCGCCGTTCCTACCGATAAAACTGTTGTACTGACAGGTCACTTCGATGTCGTCGATACGCAGAACTGCGGTGATAAAGTACAGACGGCTTTCGATTTAGAACGTTACACGGAAGCACTACGTGAACAGCCTCTAGATGAAACTGCTCGGAAGGATCTTGAGAGCGGCAATTGGCTGTTCGGGCGCGGCAGTATGGATATGAAGGCGGGCCTTGCGCTGTTTTTGGCTTCCATGGAGGAGTGGGCAGATGACCCGACTCTTGCCGTCAATATTCTTTTTTGGGCGGTTCCGGATGAAGAAGCCAACAGTGCCGGCATGATCGGTTCGTTAAGAACATTCCTGCATATCTGTGAAGAAGAACATTTGAAAGTCGTCGCTGCTCTTACCGGTGAGCCTTGTTTCTGGACGGCGGAAACCAAGACGGTACCGGCTGTGCGACCTTATTACACAGGAACCACCGGCAAACTTATGCCGTTCTTCTACGCCTTCGGTAAATCCGCACACATCGGCAATTATCTTCACGGCTTCAGCGCAGCGCTCTTAATTAGTGAAATCGTTTGTCTGGCAGAAGCCGACACCGCTTTATACGAGGGTTCCGGATTGGATCTTTTAGCACCTCCCGCCTGCTTAAGTATGGAGGTGCACCGCAACGGTTATTCGGTCACTGTGCCTGAAGAGGCTTCCGCTTACTTTAATGTTCTGACCGCCGCAAAGAAACCGGCGGATGTCCTTCGTTGGGCTCAAATGACAGCGGCGCGGGCTGCCGCGCAGGCCAGAAGCAAACTGATGCGTGCACTGCTGTTTGCACAAGATAAAGGCGCAGACTTTCCTGACATTGATGAGGTCAATGTTGTTACCTTCGGGATGCTTCAGCGGATGGCTCGCCAGAAGACGGGCGAATCCTTCGAAGAAAAAAGAGATCATTTTTATCGCTCGCTCCCTAAAGATCTGGACATTCGGGAGGCGGCCCTGAAAGAATGCTCCTGGCTGTTTTTACAGGCTCAGATGCCACGGCCGACAATTGTAGTCGGGTTCCTGCCGCCGTACTACCCGGCTCGGCTGAATCGTCGACAGTCGCCTGATGAGCAAAAACTTAGAAAAGTGATGGAAGAGATGACGGAGCAGGCAAAAGTCTTGAGCAAAGACGAAGCAGTCCGTCTGCACGAGGTTTTCGGGGGCATTACGGATTTGTCCTTCCTAGGCTTTGAAGAAATGAGAGAAGGGGCCAAACAAGTCGGCGAGAACATGGCCGGCTGGAAGAAACTCTTTTATTTGCCGACCGATCTCCCGGGCGCCTTGGACATTCCGATTGCCAACATGGGGCCGGCAGGCCGAGATGCGCACCGAAGCACCGAACGTTTAGAGCTTGATTACTCTTTGAACATTGCGCCGAAGCTTTTGGCCGAAACGATTCAAAAGCTTTCCTAAAAAAGAAGGGACGGCTTCAGCCGTCCCTCTGGCGATTCAGTGCTTAATTATTTTCCGAAGGTGTCCTTCAGAGCAACTGCAAGGTTGAATACCAGGTTGTCCGGAGTGAAGTCCTTCTGATCAGCCACGTAATAACCGTTTCTTTCGAACTGGAAGCGGTCTTCGGGTTTGGCGTCTTTCAGAGAAGGCTCAACGTAGGACTGCATCACAGTCTTACTGTTCTTATTAATGAGCTCACGGAAGTCCACTTCACCGGCATCGGGTTTCGGAACGGTGAACAGACGGTCATAAAGTCTGATCGTTGCGGGAAGAGCATCTTTAACACTCAGCCAGTGAATGGCAGCCTTGGTCTTAATAGAGTTGGCGCCGTCGGTACCGCTCTTGGTTTCCGGGAAGTATTCAGCGTGGACGGCTGTGATCTTTCCGTCCGAATCTTTTTCTACAGAGGTGGCCTGAACGACGTAGGCGTGACGCAGACGAACGGGCATTGCCGGTTTGTCAGCAGTTGCCAGTGTCAGGCGGCGATAGCCTTTGGGCGGTTCTTCCGCGAAGTCGCTTCTTTCAATCCAAAGTTCTTTTCCGAAGGAAAGCTTGCGAGAGCCGCGTTCCAGATGCTGAGGGTGATTGGGAGACTCGAATTCTTCGATCTGATCTTCCGGATAGTTATCAATGATGAGTTTGATCGGATCCTGAACGGCGATACGACGATCGGCTTCAGCATCAAGCACATCTCTCAGAGAACCTTCGAGAACAGAGTAGTCGATCCAGCTGCCGGTCTGTTTAGAAACCCCGACGCGATCGCAGAACAAACGCATGGCTTCGGGAGAATAGCCGCGGCGGCGCAGACCGACGAGAGTCGGCATGCGGGGGTCGTCCCAACCATCGACGAGGCCTTCTTTGACCAAGGCGATCAGTTTGCGTTTGCTCATGACCACATAAGTCAGATTCAGACGATTGAACTCGTACTGATGTGGAAGCAGGAAGAAGTTCGGTTTAACGGTTGCGCTTAAAACGTCCTGCAGCAGCGGAGTGAAAACTTCCGGTTTGGCAGCAACGGCGTTCACGATGGCGTGCGCAGAAGCATCGTTCAAATTTTCGGGATTGGCCTTGATATCAGTTAAGAGAGAAGCGAGTTCTCTTTCTGTTTCGGTCTGGCCGAGTTTCCATTTGAATTTGACAGCAGCTTCGGCAAAAGGCTTGATTTCTTCGAAGCTCTTTTTCTGGAGGTCTGCCAGGACGGCTTTTGCTTTTTCAAAGAGCGGAGCGCGGGTAATGGGTACGGATCTTTCGGTTGCCCAGTTATAGAAAGCGCGCTGATCTTCAAATTCCAACGTGCAGATTGAATGAGTAATGTTTTCCAGAACGTCTTCGAGCGGGTGAGCGAACGTGTACATCGGGTAAATACACCATTTGTCGCCTGTACGATGATGTTCGGCAAAACGAATACGGTAAATAGCCGGATCACGAAGATTGATGTTGCGGGAGCTCATGTCAACTTTAGAGCGGAGAACCATGCTTCCTTCCGGATGCTTGCCTTCCCGCATTTCACGGAAGAGGCGCAGACTTTCTTCCGCCGGACGATCCCGAAATGGAGAGTCGACGCCGGGTGTGTGAAGTGTGCCCCGGTTTTCTTTAATCTGTTCAGCCGTTTGTTCATCGACGTATGCCAAGCCGTTTTTAATCATATGCTCGGCAATCTCGTACATATAGTCGAAGTAGTCGCTGGCGAAGTAGAAATTGGTTTCTTTGGCATCCTTCCAGTCGAAGCCGAGCCAGTTAACAGAGCCAAGAATGGAGTCTACGTATTCCTGGTCCTCTTTAACCGGGTTAGTATCGTCGAAACGCATGTGGCACCGTCCGGCATAGTCTTTGGCTAGACCGAAATTCAGGCAGATACTTTTAGCGTGACCGATGTGGAGGTAACCGTTAGGCTCAGGAGGAAAACGAAGCCGAACTTTTGCCTCATCGATCGGTCCTTCCATCTGCTCCGTGTAAGTGCCGGGATGTCCACACCAATGTCTGGGATCGTTTACCCCTTGTTTCAAGTCTTCGTTAATAATGTTGCGAAGAAAATTAGTGATGTGGCTGCTCTGAGCCTTTTCTTTGTTTTCGGTCATCGCTGTAGTAAAAAAGAGAACTAATTTTTCTATTCTACCTTTCTGTGTTTATTTGCGCCGAAAATACGAGGTTCTCAGCATGCGTTAGATCAAGAAGAAGAGAAGAAACATCGAAGGAAGAAAAGTTCAGGACGTGAAAAAATACAAATTCGCGAAGTATTAGGGATAACGAGCATTAGTCAATAAAGAAGTTTCAAGTATGGAAAAAAATCAAAATCGAGAGAAAATTACCCTCAGTTAACTTTCCATATAAAAAGACTTGATTCTTCATCTTTAATTCTCATAACTTAGTTTACATTTTTATATATTTTCTTAATTTAATAAAAGAATTAGGCAAAAATATGTTTTTAACTAACTAAAAACCGAACTCTTAATCGCATTTGGGTTATTTATAAAAAGATGAAAATTTGCACGTAAATAATTTCGGAAATTCAAGAAGATAGAGTCTACAGAGGAGGTCTGAGAATCTAAGACATTTGTCTTATAGGATTAATCTTTCTTAGGGATTACGATCGAGGGCAGTTAAAGAGATTACAACTCTTAACAATCCCCAATAACCTAAGGACAAGAAATTAAGATGTCTGACAAAATCGTAAATCTGTCCGTCTCTCGACGGACACTTATGAAAGGAGGAGCTTTGGCTGCAGCCGCTGCCGCTTCTCCATGTCTTCCGAACTTGGCGTTTGCCGAACAAATTAAAAAACTCGAACAGGAAGGTTGGACAAAACGTCCCGTTGCCTGCACGATGTGCGGTGCGTTCTGCGGTCTGATTGAGATGCGTAAAGAAGGTGAGCCCGTTTCCGAAAAAACTGTTCGTATTTTCCCAAATCCAGGACATCCTCAACAGGGCTACTGCGGCCGATCCGCTGCAACTATGTGGGTTTGGAATCACCCGCTTCGTTTGAAAAAACCTCTGAAACGTGTCGGGGAAAAGGGCGAAGGAAAATTCAAAGAAATTACATGGGATGAAGCGTTGGACGGCATCGCCGGTCAGCTTAAAACGATCGTTGAAAAATATGGAGAAAGCAGCATTGCTTCAACTTCCCATACTTTCTCGGGCTTCAGCAAGTGGATTACGCTACCGCTGGGCTCTCCGAATAGTATTGGCCATGCTTCTTCCTGCAATGCGGGTGGTATCAGCGGTCGCCAGTGGGTCTTCGGAAAAGGCTTTGACGGTGCCGGCAAAATGGAGCCCGATTACGCCAACTTGCGTTATTTGCTTCTTATCGGCCGTTCTATGGGAGCTGCTATGGGAGCGCTCCATACTTTGAATGTTGCTCGTGCAAACGGGGCCCGTGTGGTTTCCATCGACCCGAGAATGCCGGACATCTCTTACGGTGATGTGGACTGGGTTGGTATTCGTCCCTCGACGGACGCTGCTTTCGTGATGGGTCTGATTAACCGCATGATTCAGGACGGTACAGCCGATTTTGATTTCATTCAGAAGCATACCAACGGCGCTTATCTTGTCAGAGAAAACGGTCATCCCTTGACTCAAGCTGATTTCGTCGCAGGCGGGGATAAAACAAAATACGCCGTTGCCAATGCTGCCGGAGAAATTTCCTTCCGAGGACTGAAGAAAAATGAAACCGGAGAGATGGTTTTTGACGAAGATCCTTCTTTCAAGGCTATCCTTGAAGACGTCGCTCCGGTCAAACTTGTCGACGGGATCACGATTCCCGTTAAAACCGCTTTTGAAGTCGTCAAAGAGACAGCGGCTCCTTACACACCGGAGAAAGTATTTGAAATCACCGGCGTTGAGCCTGGCATCCTGCTCCGTATCGCTAAGGACTTCACGAACCTAAAAGGTGTGATCGATGACGGCTGGTACACCTCTAAGAACGGAACCGACGTTCAGCTGTATCAATTGATCTGCATTGCCAACGCGATGAACGGCAATATAGATATTCCTGGAGGTTTGGTTGTAACAGTCGGGGCCGGCCTCAAGATCCCCAGTGTTTCTGCAGGCAAAGGTCCCAACGGCGAAACTTGGCAGATGGCTAAAGAAAAGCGCATCGACAAGATCGTTTATCCGGAAGCATCCGCAACTTTTAAGGTTGCGCTCCAGGCTGCCGTTACCGGCAAACCTTATCCGATCAAAGGTGTTTTCTTCGTGGGAACTACGATGTTCCATCGTGAGGCCAATTCTCAAGAACTTGCAGAACAGCTTAAGAAGCTTGAGCTTTGTGTCGTTCAGGATGTTCTTCCGCAGGAACTGGTTGACTATGCTGACTACGTGCTCCCTGCCACATATTTCATGGAAAGAAAAGAGATGGCTGGTGTTAAGTGGGCGCTTGACGGCTCCATTTATCTTTCCGACCCGGGCCTTACGCCGCCGAAAGGTTGTGAAGCTCGTCACGACGTGTGGATCCTTTTGGAAATTCTGAGAAGAGCTTTCCCGGAAAAAGCAGCGCGCGTCGGATACAAGGAATGCAAGACGGCCGAGGAGTTCAATAAATACTTTGATGCCTTTACGAACAAAGGTTTTAATAAGTTCCTGGCACAGTGCGAAAGCCAGAAACCGGGCTGGGCTGCCAAGATCAAGAAGGATATCGAAACACAGGGCTGGTCAACGATCAAGACAAAGAAATACAACCAGTACCCGTATCACAAACCTTTTGGAACACCGAGCGGCAAGGTTGAAATCTATGCCTTCCAGAGCTTCAAGAACGAAGCCTACGAAAAGGCCATTGCTCCGATTTCCGGTTACATTCCTTCGCCAGCGTTCACCGCACCGAAGCAGAACAGCAATGAGTTCATCCTGGCTTCCGGAAAGAACTGCGTCACCTGTTCCGGCCTGAATATGTTTACGCAGCCCACTCGCTATTTGGGCGACAGAACCGTTTGGATGAATCCGGTTGATGCACAGAGACTGGGTATTAAAAACGGGGATATGGCCGAAATTGAAGGTATCGATACTAACTATGTCGGCCAAGCAAGAATTACCGTCACCAATAAGGTTGTACCGGGTGCAGTTTTTGCCTTCGGTTTCTCCGGAGGCAACAGAACTAAGCACCTTGTAAACGACCCCGAATACCAATTTGTGAAAGAAGGTATTAACTCTCATTGGTATGCGACAGGTTATGCGCAGCCGGTCTTCGGCAATGTTGCGAATAACAGTTCCGTGCGCATTAAGAAGGTAAGAGGCTAAATCATGGTTCAAAAGAAAAAACAATTAGCGCATCTTTTTGATGCCACACAATGCATCAGCTGCGGTGCCTGCATTTTGGCCTGTTCTCAGACCAATTTCCCTGAAATGCACAACCAGAGCATTCCGGGGAGAAACTGGCCCGCATCCAATATTCGTATTTTCCGTTCTGAAGAACGTCGTCCGGTCAATCTGCTGGTTCAGTGCCAGCAGTGCGAAAACGCACCTTGCGTTAAGACTTGTCCCTTTGGCGCGAACTATTACGATGAAAACGGTCTTGTCAGAAATGATCCGGATAAGTGCGTCGGCTGCAACTACTGTATTGCCAGCTGCCCGTACGACGCTCGCTGGAGTCATCCGATCACGGGCCTGCCGATGAAATGTATCAGTCCGGGCTGCATGGAGATGATTAACAAAGGCAAGCAGCCGGCTTGTGTTCAGGCGTGCCCCGCGGAAGCCCGTCTCTTCGGAGATATTTTGGATCCACAGTCTGAAATCTCTAAAAAGATTGCTTCCAGCAGAACCGAGCTTCTCATGCCGAACAAAGGCACGAAACCTAACTTCTTTGTGGTGGTGTCCAAATGATCGAATTAACTTCTTTTACTCCTCAGCTCCAAGCCGCTCATTGGGGGTGGACGATTGCCATTTTCCTTTGGCTCGTCGGTCTCGCCGGTATGGGATTTTTTCTGAACTACTGGATCAGACAGAAGAACTTTGTTTATCTTCTGACGGTTTCAGGCATTCTCGGAACGCTCTTAGTGGTCAGCCACTTGGCTAGGATGCTTAATCTTCCGTTTGCCGTTTTCAGCGCTTTAGCGGACTTTTCCTTTAATTTCCAGTCTTGGATGTTCATCGGCATTTGTCTGCTTTCGCTGCTGTGCATCGGTTCCGTGTTCTATTCCATGATCTGCGCCAAGATCATTTTCAAGAGTGAATACTGGCAGAACATGACTAAGTCCAATTGGTTCAACGGAATTTTTGCTGCGCTGGGCGTTTGCTGCACGATTTATTCCGGCTTCCTCTTGACTCAGGCCGTCGGCATCTCTCTGTGGAATACCGCTTTGATTCCGCTGCTTTGGATCATGTCCGGCATGGCCAGTTCCATCGGCTGTATTGAACTTTTCATGATCATGAAATGGATCGATCCGGATACCGTTCGCTGGAGCAGAAGAACTTCCTTCTGGGTTGAAGTTGCAGAACTGTTCACCATTTTTGCCTTTGTCCACGTTGCTTTGGGTTCCGCGCTTGCCGGTGCCAGAGCCGGTGCAGAAGCTCTGATCAGCGGTCCTCATGCCGTGATGTTCTGGGTCGGCGTGATTATTCTCGGTTCTGTCGTGCCTCTGCTCCTGAATCTGCTGACACGCAGCCATAAGATTTTGGCCTGCAGTGCGATCCTCGGCATCATCGGTGCGCTCCTGCTGAGAGCTTCCATCCTCTTCTCCGGATACTACGATCCGATCATGTTCTAAGACTTGGCGCCGCCTCTCAGGTCTGGAGGCGGTAATTACTTAGTTGCTCCTTGATGCCAAGCGGCATCTTCGAAGGGCTGTCTTCGGGCAGCCCTTCGCCTTACTGGCTTGGCTGTTCTCTTCGCAAATGAGTTCTAGAAGAATTAGAGAGCCCGAATACATGTCCGAAGAAACGGCCTGAAATCGTTCTCCTTCCAAAATCGATTAGATGTCCCTGTGTCGGTTGTTTGGAGAAGATCTGTGAGAGAAAGAGGCTTTCTGAAAAGGTATCCAAAACATTGGATTTTAACCATCACAAGCTTCCCGAGCCGGAACAGAAGACATGTTTAAGTCTTATGATTCTGAGAGAAATGTGATTGCTATTGGAACTACAGAAAATAAAATTCCCGCCCCGATTTTCAATCGAGAAGCGGGAACTCCTTGTCCGTGGACACCCTCTCCGAAAAATCGAAGAACCCTCACGATGCTGCCGTATCCAATCATGGACACCCGGCGACAGGCGACAAATTTTCCGCTCTAGACAAGGGTTTCAGATTAACAAAATCCCAGTCCGAGAGCAATGTTTAGTCTTCCTTGAACGCTACCTCGCGGCCTTTCTTAATACTCGGTAAGAGGATGAGCAGCAGCAGGAAGATGGCCATCATCAATAGGACGAGAGAGATGGGACGCGTAAAGAAGGTCGATGGGTCACCGCGAGAAAGAAGCATTGCTCTTCTGAGGTTTTCTTCCATCATTGGTCCGAGAATGAAGCCCAGGATCAATGGTGCTGGTTCACATTTCAGTTTTGCAAATAGGTAGCCAAGTGCACCGCAGATTATCGTGATGTAGACATCAAACGGATTGTTATTAATGGAATACACGCCGATACAGCAGAAAGTCAGAATCATCGGATAGAGCAAGCCGTAAGGAACGCGCAGCAACTGAACCCAAACGCCGATTAAAGGCAGATTCAAAATCACAAGCATCAGGTTGCCGATCCACATTGAGACAACTAAGCCCCAGAAAAGTGTCGGATTAGAGCTCATGACCTGAGGTCCCGGCGTGATGTTGTGAATCATCAGCGCGCCGATCATCAAAGCCATCGTAGCGTTGCAGGGAATGCCGAGCGTGAGCATCGGAATGAAGCTCGTCTGGGCGCCTGCGTTGTTGGCAGATTCCGGACCGGCAACACCGGCAATGTTGCCTTTACCAAACGGAGGATTGGCGTTTTTGCCGCCGACTTTCTTCTCAAGCGTATAAGAAGCAAAGGAAGCGAGCAGAGCTCCGCCGCCGGGAAGAATGCCGAGGAAGGAACCCAGCAAAGTGCCGCGCGTGATGGCAGGCGCGGCTTTGCATAATTCTTTTCGGCTCGGCCAAATGGAGCCGACCTTTTCTGTAATGGAATCGCGCGTTTCGCCTTTGGACAAATTCACGATAATTTCAGTGAATCCGAACAGGCCCATAGAAATGGCGACGAAATCGATGCCGTCCTGAAGTTCGGCAATGCCGAAATCAAAACGGAAAGTTCCGGAATTGACGTCTGCTCCGATGATGCCGAGAAGCAGGCCTAAGATGATCATGGCAAAGGCCTTCAGTACAGAACCGTTGGCAAGCACAACGGCGCCGACAAGACCCAGAACCATCAGGCTGAAATATTCGGCCGGACCGAATTTAAAGGCAAGTTCAATCAGAGGAGGTGCGAAAGCAGCGACCAAGATCGTTGCAAAGCAGCCTGCAATAAAAGAGCCGATAGCCGCAATGCCGAGTGCGGTGCCGGCTTTGCCGTGACGCGCCATCTGGTATCCGTCTAAGCATGTGACCACCGAAGCCGACTCGCCCGGAAGGTTAACCAAAATCGCGGTTGTGGATCCGCCGTACTGAGAGCCGTAATAAATACCGGCAAGCATAATCAATGCTGAAGTCGGATCGAGCGTGTAAGTGATCGGCAGGAGCATGGCGAGCGTTGCCACCGGCCCGAGTCCCGGAAGAACGCCGATCAAGGTGCCGAGCGTGACACCTAAGAAACAGTAGAGCAGGTTCTGCAGTGATAAAGCAGTGGCAAAACCGACGGCTAAATTATTTAGTAAATCCATAATTCAGCCCCTTAATTCGTGAGAAAAGCCGGCCAGATGGGCACGGTTAGATCCAGGCCGAGGACAAAGATCAGCCAAACGGCAACGCTTAAAAAGACGCAGAGCAAAAGGGTCCGAATCCAGCGGAAAGGACGGTTGCCGAAAGAAGATAAGAAAACCATCACGGCAGTCGCAGGGATGAGACCTGCCGGTCTGAGCAGTACGGCAAAAATCGTAACGGATCCTAGAATCACAAAAAAGTTGTACCAGTCAAACTTTCCGAACTTGCCGCCGTCTTCCTCAGAGCTTTTAAAAAGAACGGATTTCGCAGTGATCAAAAAACCAAGGAAAAAGAGAAAACCGCCGAGCAGCATCGGGAAATAGCCCGGACCCATGCGGAAGGCCGTCCCGATGTTGTAGTTGTAAACAGAGTAGAAGCAGAAAAAACCTCCGAAGGCCATGAACATCAAACCGGCCCAAAAATCTCTTTGATCCTTGATCATAGGTAAAACGAAATTAAGGAAGGCCGGAGGCCGGCCTTCTAGGTTGTACAAACTGAGCAAAGTATTAGTCTACTTTCGCTCCGCTGGTCTTCACAATTTCTTTGTATTTGACGAGCTCGGCTTTTACAAAGTCGTTCAGCTGAGCAGGTGTACCGGCTTTTTCAACGGCGCCCATCTTGTCGAAGCGTTCAGCCATGGGTTTGGACTTAATGGCTTTGACAAAAGCCTGGTTGAGTTTTTCAACAACTTTCGGATCCATCTTGGCCGGTCCGAAGAAGGCGTACCAAGTGGAAATATCGAATCCGGGGACACCGGCTTCGGCCATCGTCGGAACGTTCGGCAGAGAAGGTGCACGGAACGTTGTCGTCACGGCAAGAGGAATCAATTTGCCGGCTTTGATGTTGGCGCTGGCAGAAGCCAGGTTGTCAAAGATCATCTGAGTGTCGCCGCTCAAGACGCTCATCTGAGCAGCTGCGGCGCCCTTAAACGGAATGTGAACGATCTTGATGCCGGTTGCGTTCTTTAAGAGTTCGCCGGACATATGGCCAGCAGAACCGTTGCCGCCGGAAGCATAATTAATAGCGTCCGGGTTCTTCTTGGCATACTCGATTAAATCTTTAACGCTCTTGATGCCTGTCTTTTGAGAGAATTCCGGTGTAATGACCAGAACGTTCGGTGTCTGAGCAATCAGCGTAATCGGAGTGAAGTCCTTGATGGGGTCATACGGCAGTTTGCTGAAAAGGTTGGGGTTTACGGCATGTGTTGCCAGAGCGCCCATGACGATGGTCTTGCCGTCCGGAGCTTGTTTTGCAACGTAGTCCACGCCGATGTTGCCGCCGGCGCCGGGTTTGTTTTCAACAATGATGTTGCCCAGGTCATGACGAGCTTCTTCAGCGACGGCACGGGCTGTGACGTCCAAAGGGCCTCCGGGAGGATAAGGAACAATAATACGAATAGGATCTTCAGCAGCGAAAGGAGGGAATGCTGCGCAGCCTAATGCTGCAGCTCCAAGGGCACAGACGGAACGTCTAGTAAATTTGATTGTCATTTTTTACCTTTCTCATTTGTGGTTATCGGGTAGAGTTAACTACCTTTCTAACATTCTATGAAAAAATCGGGGCAAAAACAGAAAGTTGACCACGAATTCTCATTTTCGTCAGGGTAATGGAGCATAATTTCTCGACTATTTCTAAATAAACGAGAAAATTAAGTCATGCTTGGACGGCATTGTGCAAAATAAATTCAAAGAGGAGCGATGAAAGCAGCTTACTCGTTTTTCCTGATCTTCAAGATTCAAGTTTCATGAAGCGTTAAGCACGGAGTCTTAGCATCATTCCTGAGATGTTTTTCTCTTGGCGCGCCCCGATTCCTTCGCGACGGCTTTCAGTCCTTCCAAGTTGATGATGCGAACGTGTCTTTGATTAATTTCAATCAGGTTCAGTTCATCGAAATGGGTGAGCGTTCTGCTGACGGTTTCGAGTTTGAGACCTAAGAAACTGCCGAGTTCTCCTCGAGTCATTCTCAGGACGAATTCGCTTTTTGAGAATCCTCGGGCTTCGAACTTTCTCGCAAGATTCAGCAGGAAGGAAGCAAGCAGCTGGGTTGAGTTGGTGCAGCCGAGAATGAGCAGGTTTTGATGCGCAGCGACGATTTTTCTTCCGAGCAGAAGACGAAATTGGCGCGCGATTTTTAGATCTCGGTCGCAAAAAGCTTCGAGTTCACGATAGCGCAAAGAACAGATTTCACTGTCCTCAAGGGCCGTGACGGTGCAGATATGGTATCCGGTGGGGATCGCTTCTGCGCCGAGCACTTCTCCGGTCATGTGGAAGTCGGTGACTTGTTCGCTGCCGTTCTCGTTTAGAACGGAGCTTTTAAATGAACCGAGCCTGGTGATGAAAAGCGTATCAAGGGGGTCGCCGGCTCTGAACAGTATTTCGCCTTTAGGAACTCTTCTTTGGGAGACGATATGAGAGGAAAAAATTTCTGTTTCTGCGTCATTCAGATCGGCAGACAGGCAGAAGTGCCTGAGATAGCAGCCGGCACAGCCGGCGCGATTTGCCGATAAAGATTGCGTGAAATTAGAAGCCATTTTCTCTAAATACTGTTATAAGAGGCAAAAAAGCTTTGCGGCCTTTGATGATTTGAGATAATTTCGCCTGTTGCAAAAATAATAACAGAACCTAGAAAAATCAAAAATTTTTTAAAAGGAACCCTGATGGAAACACAAGGAAAACTGAACGTTGAGTTCCCGGATCTTGAACTGCTCCAGAGATTCGATGTTCCGGGCCCAAGATATACCTCTTATCCCACCGCGGATAGATTTACCAAAGAATTCGGCGCCGAGGACTTTAAAAAAGTGCTTAATGCCCGCGGTACCGGCGACAATACGGCTGATTTATCTTTGTACGTCCATATTCCTTTCTGCGCGAATGTCTGTTTCTTCTGCGGCTGCAATAAGGAAGTGACCAAAGACCATTGTCGCTCCAAAGAATATCTGGAAGTTTTGAGCAAGGAGTGCGAACTGGTTTCGGCTCAGATCGGCGGCAACAAAGAAGTCGTTCAGCTTCATTTCGGCGGCGGCTCTCCGACTTTCCTGAACAATGAAGAAATTTTCCAGGTGATGGACATTATTCGTTCTCACTTCACGCTGGCGCCGGATGCAGAAATTTCCATTGAAGTCGATCCTCGTTCGACCCCTGTCGACAAGGTTGAAGTTTTGGCCAAAGCCGGTTTCAACCGTATGAGTATCGGCGTTCAGGACTTCGATAACCGAGTTCAGATTGCAGTCAACCGTGTTCAGCCTTTCGAAATGACCAAAGCCGTCCTTGACGCCGCTCGTGCCAACGGCTTTAAGTCCATCAACATGGACTTGATCTACGGTCTTCCGTTCCAGTCCCGCAAGACCTTTGAAATGACTCTGGACAAAGTGATCGAACTTTCTCCGGATCGTATCGCGCTCTATCACTTTGCTCATCTGCCCGAGCACTTCAAACCGCAGAGGCGTATCAATGCCGAAGACCTTCCGAGCACACCGGAAAAAGTCGGCATCATGATGGACGCTATCAAACGTTTGAGCGCCAACGGCTATCACTTCATCGGTATGGATCACTTCGCCAAGGTTACCGACGAACTTGCCAAGGCTCAGGAAAACGGTACCCTGCAGAGAAACTTCCAGGGCTATTCCACTAAGCCGGAATGCGACATGGTTGCGCTCGGCGTTTCTTCCATCAGTAAGGTCAACGGCTGTTATGCCGCCAACCCGCGTGATCTGGAAAGCTACTATGCAGCGATCCGCAGCGGCAACTTGGCCACCAACCGCGGTTATCTCTTAAATGACGACGACCGCCTGCGTGCCAAAGTCATCATGGAACTGATGTGCCAGTTCAAAGTCGTTAAGGCCGACATCGAGAAGAAATTCGGCATTAACTTCAATGAATACTTTGACTTTGAACTGAACAATCTCAAGCACTTCGAGGCCGAAGGTCTGGTTCGTCTGGAGCCTGACTTTATCGAAGTCACTCCGAAGGGCAAACTGCTGGTGAGAGCCGTAGCGATGAACTTCGACCGTTATCTGCGTGAGGACGAAAGAGTTCGCCGTTACTCCCGTATCGTTTAATGTCGAATGACGACACAGTTTCTTTTAGAAATTGAAGACAAAAAGCGAGCCTGGACACTGATAAAAAGGTGCTCAGGCTTTCTTGTTTTACCGTGGAAATCCGCGGTCTAAAAAGGCGGATGCAGAGAGCCATCTGCTAAAATACCGCGGTTACACATTGCTGTTTCGACAGCTTACTTTGAGAAAATATAAATGTTCACTGCATCAGAAATACGATCTACGTTTCTGAAGTTCATGGAGTCTAAAGGACACACTATCGTCGCTTCCAGCCCGGTAGTCCCCGGTGACGACCCCACATTGCTGTTTACCAACGCAGGTATGAACCAGTTCAAGGATGTTTACCTTGGCTTTGACAAGCGTCCCTACACACGTGCGACGACCAGTCAGAAATGTGTTCGTGCCGGCGGCAAGCACAATGACTTGGAAAACGTAGGCTATACCGCTCGCCATCACACATTCTTTGAAATGCTTGGCAACTTCAGCTTCGGAGATTACTTCAAGCGTGACGCCATCAAGAATGCCTGGGAGCTACTTACCGAACACTTCAAACTCCCTCCTGAAAAACTCTGGGTGACCGTGTACGCCGAGGACGACGAGGCTTACAACATCTGGAATAAGGAAGTCGGTATCCCTGCCGATAGAATCGTTCGTATCGGCGACAACAAGGGCGCTCGTTTCGCTTCCGACAACTTCTGGATGATGGGCGACACTGGCCCCTGCGGTCCTTGCTCTGAAATTTTCTATGACCATGGTCCCTCCGTTGCCGGAGGCCCTCCCGGAAGCCCTGACGAAGACGGCGACCGCTACATGGAAATTTGGAATCTCGTGTTCATGCAGTTCAACCGTGATGAAAAAGGCGTGATGCACAAGCTGCCCCGTCCCAGCGTGGATACCGGCATGGGCTTGGAACGTATTTCCGCCGTTCTTCAGGGTGTTCATTCGAACTACGAAATCGACCTGTTCCAGAACCTCATGAAGGCCGTCATTGATGAAGTTAAGGCTGCCGGCGCAGAGGACGTTGATCCGAACAGTCCTTCCGTTAAGGTCATTGCCGACCACATTCGTGCCTGCACGTTCATCATTGCCGACGGTGTTGTTCCGGGCAATGAAGGCCGCAGCTACGTTCTGCGTCGTATTGCTCGCCGCGGTATGCGTCACGGCTTTAAGCTCGGCGCCCGCAAGCTTTTCTTCAGCAACTTGGTTAAAGCCGTTGCCAAAGAAATGGGCGATCAGTACCCTGAAATTCGTAATCCGCATATTCAGGAAGTTTTGCGTCAGGAAGAAGTTCGCTTTTCTCAGACCCTGTCCAAAGGCTTGGATATCCTTAATGAAGCTCTGGCTTCCGGAACCAAGATCCTGGGCGGTGACGTTGCATTCAAACTGCATGACACCTACGGCTTCCCGGTTGACCTGACTGCCGACGTCTGCCGCGAAAAGAATGTTTCCGTTGACTTTGAAGGCTTTGATGCCTTGATGGAAAAGCAGCGTGAACAGGCTCGCGCCAAGGGCAAATTCAAGATGGCTCAGGGCCTCGAATACGAAGGCAAACCGACTGAATTCTTAGGTTACGACACGCTGACGGTTCAGGCCTGCCGCGTCGAAGCCATCTATAAAGACGGCGAACCCGTGAAAGACGCCGAAGCCGGCGACGAAGTCGTTGTCGTTTTTGACCGCACTCCGTTCTATGCAGAAAGCGGCGGTCAGATGGGCGACAAAGGTACGTTCAAGAACAAGACAACGATCCTTAAGGTTGACGATACATTCAAGATCAAGGCGAATGTCTTCGGTCATATGTGCTATGTCGCCGAAGGCGAAGTCAAGGTGGGCGACCTCTTCAGCGCTCAGGTCGACGAAGAAAACCGCGAAGCAACTGCCCGCAACCACTCCGTGACGCACTTGATGCACAAAGCACTGAGAGAAGTGCTCGGTGCTCATGTTCAGCAGCGCGGCTCCATGGTTAACGGCGACAGAACCCGCTTCGACTTTGTCCACACCTCTCCGATGACTCGTGAACAGATCAACGAAGTCGAAGACATCGTGAACAAAGAAATTCTCCGTAATGCACCGACTCAGACCAGAGTCATGCCGATCGACGAAGCTAAGAAGACCAACGCGGTCATGCTCTTCGGAGAAAAATACGGTGAAAACGTTCGCGTTCTGAACATCGGCTCCAGCTGCGAACTCTGCGGCGGTACACACGTCCAGAGAACCGGTGACATCGGTATGTTCAAAATCATTTCCGAATCCGGTATTTCCGCCGGCGTGCGTCGTGTTGAGGCCGTGACGGGTATGGCCGCTCTTCACTACGCTCAGAACCAGGAAGAGATCATCCGAGAAGTGGCTGAAGAACTCAAAGCTCCGGCTCTCGAAGTTGTCTCCAAGGTTGTGGACACCGTCGAACATCTGAAACGCACGGAAAAAGACTTGAACGCTTTGAAGGTCAAGTTTGCCCAGGCCGGCGCCGCTCACATGGCTTCTCAGGCTCAGGATGTCAATGGCGTCGCGGTTCTTGTAACCGAGATGAAAGGCATCGAAACCAAGGAACTTCGCAATTCCGTTGACGGTCTTAAAGATCAGCTCAAGAGCGGCGTGATCGTTCTGATCAAGTCTGAAGACGGTAAAGCCAGTGCTGCGGTCGGTGTGACGAAAGATCTCGTCGGCAAGATCAAAGCCGGCGATGTGATGAAGTTTGTTGCCGAGCAGCTCGGCGGTAAAGGCGGCGGACGTCCTGACTTTGCTCAGGGCGGCGGCGCAGCGCCTGCCGACATGAACGCTCTGCTCGGTAAGACCAGAACGTTCATCACAGAAAAGCTTGCCTAATCAGCTTTTCTGAACGGAACTAAACCGTTGCGAAACCTCCGGATGAAAGTCCGGAGGTTTCTTTTTAGGAGTGAAAAGAAAAGGCCCGCAAATGCGAGCCTCATCAAGTCTTAACCGGATTAGTCCGGATACCCTTCCGGATTCATCTGCTGCCAGCGCCAGGTATCTTCACACATCTTCTCGATGCCGCGCTTAGCCGTCCAGCCGAGAAGCTTCTTGGCAAGCTCGGGGTTGGTCCAATAGGCAGCCTTGTCGCCGGCACGACGAGGGCAGATCTCGTAAGGAATATGTTTTCCGCTGGCTTTCTCAAACGCCTTAACGAGCTCGAGCACAGTTGTGTTGCCGCCGGTACCGAGGTTAACAGTCAGCAGCTGCGGTTTGCCGTCTAAAACTCTCAGAGCGTCTAAATGTCCTTCAACAAGATCCTGTACGTGGATATAGTCGCGGGCGCCGGTGCCGTCGCGAGTCGGGTAGTCATTTCCGAAAACTTTCAAAGAAGCGCGTCTGCCGACGGCAACTTGGGAAATGAAAGGCATCAGATTGTTCGGAATGCCGTTCGGATCTTCACCGATTAAGCCGGATTCGTGTGCGCCGACCGGATTGAAATAACGAAGGATGGCGATTGACCAATCAGGCTCGGCTTTGAAAGTCTTGCGAAGAACTTCTTCAATCATCCATTTGCTCAGACCGTAGTTGTTGATCGGAGCAAGCGGAGTGTTCTCATCAAATTCATCGTAGCCAGGATCGCCGTAAACGGTGGCGGAAGAGGAAAAAACAAACTCTTTAACACCGAACTTCTTCATGACGCGAAGCAGAACAATAGTTCCTTCGACGTTATAAGAAAAGTAAAGCAAAGGATCGGTTTCTGACTCGCCGACGGCCTTACGGCCGGCAAAGTTAATGACGGCATCGATCGGGAAATCCGCGAACAGCTTCTCTAAAGCCTTTTCGTCACGGATGTCACCGCGTACCAGTGTCGGGCGTTTTCCGGTGATCATCTCAATGCGGTCTACGACGGCAGGCTTGGAATTGCTGAAGTTATCGAAAATGATCGGCTCCATGCCGGCTTCGATCAGGCGCACAACCATGTGGGAGCCGATGTAGCCGGTGCCGCCGGTAACAAGAATGTGTTTTTTCATCGTCCGCAAAAAACAAAAATTGGCGCTCCGCCCGAAGGCGGATGCCAAATAATCATTAAATAGAGCTAAAAATTATCTATCAAGTGCATCGAAAATACGGCGGCTGACTTCATTGACGTCGCCGACGCCGTCGATCTTGATGTATTTTGTCTTGCTGTCGCCCTTAGCAGCCAGGCTCTGGTAGAAACCGACCAGTGCTTCAGTCTGAGTGTGATAGACCTCAAGACGCTTCTTAACGGTCTCTTCCTTGTCGTCCGGACGCTGAATCAGAGGTTCGCCGGTCACGTCGTCAACACCTTCAACCTTAGGAGGATTGAATTTAACATGGTAAGTACGGCCCGAAGCAACGTGCACTCTGCGGCCGCTCATACGTTCAAGAATGACCTCGTCGGGAACGGCGATTTCAACAACGTCATCGATGGGAATACCGGCTTTAACCAAAGCTTCGGCTTGAGGAATTGTGCGAGGGAAGCCGTCAAAGAGGAAACCGTTCTTGCAGTCCGGTTTTTCCAATCTTTCTTTGACCAGGCCGATGATGATGTCATCGCTGACCAGTTCACCTGCATCCATAATCTTCTTGGCAGCTAAACCGAGGGGAGTCCCGGCCTTCACTGCAGCTCTGAGCATGTCACCCGTAGAAATCTGAGGGATCCCGTAATGTTCACAAATACGGGCTGCTTGCGTACCTTTACCGGCACCGGGAGCTCCGAGAAGAATTAAGCGCATGAATGGCTCCTTTAATAATTAAGAATGTAAATTTAAATTTTGTGCCTTATTGCCCGTAATTTCAAGCTGTCCGAATGGATGAAAACCCAGCAACCGCTTGATCTTCGAAAATAAAACTCGAGTTATTTTTTCTGTAAGTAAGCGCGTACGGCTTCCAGATCTGCGAGCGTGTCCACGCCGGGAGGAATTTCTTCCTCGAAAATGTCTACAGCGATCTTGTAGCCGTTGTAAAGTGCGCGAAGCTGCTCCAGACTTTCCCAGCTTTCCAGATCCGATTTCGGAAGCTGAGGATAAGCTTTCAGGAAGGCGCAGCGGTAACTATAAATACCGACATGGCGCAGGCCGAGATCCCTCGGGAGCGCGTTGCGGTCTTTTGCGAAGCCGTCGCGATCCCAGGGAATCGGTGCGCGGCTGAAATACAGCGCCGAGCCGTTTTTGTCGGCAACGACTTTCACAACGTTGGGATTAAAGAATTCTTCCGCCGAATGAATACGAATGGCAGCCGTTCCCATGCTGCAGTCCGAGTGGTTCATCAGAAGTTCTGCAACATTCTTGATGACTTTCGGAGGAATTAGGGGTTCGTCCCCTTGGACGTTCACGATGATTTCATCATCGGGGATTTTGCAGACTTCGGCCGCTTCGCAGAGGCGGTCGGTGCCGCAGGCATGATCTTTACGCGTTAAACAGGCTTCGATGCCGTTGGCTTCACAGGCTTTGAGAATCAGTTCATCGTCAACCGCGCAGATCACACGGGAGGCGCCGCTTTTTAAAGCCTGTTCGGCAACGCGCACGATCATCGGCTTTCCGCAGATGTCGGCAATGGGTTTATTGGGCAGACGGGTGCTGGCTAAGCGAGCAGGAATAATGACGGTAAAGCTCATTTTTTGTCCAGTTCCTCGATTTCTTCTTCCTTCATTTCTCGAGCTTCAGTCGGGACCATGCAGGGGATGCCGTCAATGACGGGGAAGGCCTTCATGTCGGAACGGCAGTAAAATTCTTTTTTCTTTTCGTTCCAAAGTAGCGGACCCTTACAGAGAGGGCAAACTAAGATTTCAGTGATTTTTGCGTCCATAAGCATTCCGTTTAGAGTTGCTGAGCAGCTTCTTTGCTCTTTTTAGCTGCAGCGGTGATTTTCTTCTCGACAAAATCAACCAAGAATTTATCGAGCTTGGTTTCCAGCGGAACCACAAAAATGCGCTCGTCGTTTTTCAAATCGGCGTGTTTACGACATTTGACGGCATCTTTTTCCGTGATAAAGATGAGGTCGGCTTCGCAGTCTTTAAAAGGATTCTTGGAATAGTCGTAATGGTCCGGAAGAGCAATCGGGCGCACTTCCAATCCATGAGCCTTCAGCATGGAGAAGAATCTTTCCGGGACGGCAATACCCGCCATCGCGACGGCCTTCAAACCCTTTTTAAACTGCATTCTCGAAAGCGTATCCAAAGAAACGATTTCGCCGGTGGCGTAATTGACTGCGTTTGTGAATCCGCTTGTCGCAACGTAGCGCGGAGTAGAAGACGTCACGATATCTTCTGTGGCGTTCAATACAATCGCGTCGACTTCATCGAGACGGGACGGCGGTTCACGCAGCGGACCGGCCGGAAGAACCCAGCCGTTTCCTAAACCGCGGGCTCCGACGACGGCTAATTCGACATCTCGATGGAGTGAATAATGCTGAAGTCCGTCGTCGCTGATGATGACATTGACAGTCGGGTAGGCTTTCAGTAAAGCTTCAGCGGCTTCAACACGTTTCGGACAAACAAACGTCGGGGCATCCGTAGCCTTTTTAATCAGCAAAGGTTCATCGCCGACGATATCAGGATTGCTGTCGAGGCGAACTTCAACCGGAGACTCTGCTTTGCCGCGGTAGCCGCGGGAGATAACACCGGGATTCCAGCCGCGTTCTTTCAGATCTTTGACTAAAGCGATGGTGACCGGAGTTTTTCCGGTTCCTCCGACATAAATATTGCCGACGACTACGACAGGCACTCCGACTTTAACAGGCACGGTTTTGCGACGCCGCGAGGCTGCCATGGAGAGAAAAACCGCAGAAGCGGGCAGAAGCAGCCAGGATATCAGTCCTTTGCGATCCCACTGTTTATGCAGAAACGTTTCTAGTTGTACTTGCATTGCCGTGAAGCAAAAAATAAAAGATTATTTTAACGTGATAGCGGTAAAAACTGCCGATAACTCATTAATTCAGCGTAGGCTTCCTAACGTGTCGATCTGCATCTGAAAGTTACAAAACCTAGGTAAAACCTTTACTTCAAAAGTCAATAGTATTTTGGGCAAAACACAAAATAATTATTTGCCGAGTACTCAAGAAGTTATGAAATTTAGAGGTCCTTTCATTGTTAATAACTTTGTGAATAACTCGGTGAGAAGTGACTTAATTTCATGACGAAAAAGCAAAAAAGAATTGCCAGGGAGGTAATTTAACAAAATAAATTTCTTTTAAATCAATAAATTAATAATTTCTCTCATTAAAAAGAAAAATTTTTGTTCTTCAAATTCGGATTGTTGAAAATGTGAATAAAATTGTGAGTAACTTGTGAAGCAAAAGGAAATTTTGCAATCTCACTCGCTCCTTGTATTTAGCACGTGAACAATAAAATGACCGATAAAGCCTTCTCTGTCACGCAGTTTGTTGACATCGTTAATTTGTCATTTGAGCAGTTTGAATCAGTGGCTGTTGAAGGGGAGATCTCAACTTCAACAAAAGCCTCGAGCGGACACTGGTATTTTTCAATTAAAGACGAAGAAGCGGTTCTTTCCTGCGCGATGTTTCGGGGGAAACTTTACTCCGTGCGCGGTGTCTTCAAGGTTGGCGACAAAGTTCGAGTCACAGGAAAACCGAATCTTTATCCCGGAAGCGGGAAATTAACATTTATTTGTTCGAAGATTGAAGCTGCCGGGGAGGGAAAACTCTATGAACTTTTCCTTCGTTTAAAGAATGAGTTGACAGCCTTAGGCTGGTTCGATCAAAGCCGAAAGAAAGCGATCCCTCGGGTGCCTCGTACGATCGGAATTATCACCAGCAGAACGGGCGCCGCACTGCAGGACGTTATGAATCGTCTGAGGGCGCGTGCACCTTACGTTAGAGTCCTCCTTTATCACACGGCCGTCCAGGGAAAGGGTGCCGAAGCCGAGATCGCTCAGAGAATCAATAAAGCGAACCAGGACAACAAAGCAGATGTTTTGCTTCTGGTGCGGGGGGGCGGATCTCTCGAGGACTTATGGTGTTTTAATGAGAAGATCGTCGCTGAGGCGATCGTCAATAGTCATATTCCGATTATTTCCGGCATCGGTCATGAGACCGATACAACTATTGCGGATTTTGCTGCGGATTTTCGTGCGCCGACTCCGACCGGAGCGGCCGAGGCAGCCGCGGAAAAACAATCTGTTTTGTTTTGGGAAATAGATTCGGCCTGGGTTCTTCTGCATCGCTCATTCGAGAACCAATTCAATCGGGCGCTTCAAGATGTGGAAAATGAATCGCGTCCTTTTGAAAATCCTCAAGCTTTTTTAGAAACGTTCCGCCATCGCCTCTCTGCAGTCTCTCATCTTCAGCGTCCTGTGCTCGGCTACTATCGCCAAAATCTGAACTCTTTGAAATCCAGACTTCAGCTGGATATGCAGAACTTTCTCTCTTCCTCGCTTGAAAGAGAAAAATTTGCCGCTCGCTACTTTATTTCTCCGAGCCGATTCATCGAACCTTATGAAAAAAGACTCCAAGCGGCCTCTCCGATCCTAAGGCTGGATACTGCTGCGATGAGAAGCCGAATCGATTTGATTTTCAGCTCCATAAACACGGCGCAAAGTGCATGTCTGAGAATGAATAGGGCAGAACTAGGAGTCGCAGAAGAAAATCTCCAGGCTGAGATGGACGTAAAAATCCGTTCGGCAGGTGACGCACTCCGGTTAGCAGCACCTCAGATGACATATGCCTTTGCATTTCAGGGTTCAAGGTGCAATGAACTCTTTGCAATGATCTCCGGGGTTGTACAGTCAACGATCGCTGCCAACCGAAAGGTACTTCTGAAAGAGTCTTCCTGGTTGAAGAGATCTCGTCCGAAATTGGACCGTAGGCCTTTGAATGCGGCATGCAATTCCGTGCGCAGCAGCCTGATCCAAAAGTTTGAAAGGGACACAATTCGTCTGCGCAGTCTGGAGCAGGTCTGGGAGCTGCTGGATCCTTCGAAGCAAATCCGCGGCAACAGCGCCTTTATCTATCGCGGCGGCAAGCCTGTGATGTCCGTCAGTGAGCTGAAGGAAGGTACGGATATTGAGGTTATGATGAAGGACGGAGCTTTTGTTGCTCGAGTTGGGGAGATAAAGAAGGACTAAGGGTGTCTGCATACCATAATGGTCTGCACAAGAATTAAGGAGATTAAAGCTATGGCATTTACAGTACCCCCGCTTCCTTTTGCAATGGACGCTCTTGAACCGTATATGAGCTCCAAGACACTTTCCTATCACTACGGCAAGCACAACAAAGCTTACAACGACACACTGAATAACCTCATCAAAGGCACGGACTATGAAACGATGCCTTTGGAAGAAATTATTCGTACGACACAGAGCGGCCCGATTTTTAACAATGCGGCTCAGTGCTACAACCACACATTCTTCTGGAATAGCTTAAAGCCGAACGGCGGCGGTCAGCCCACAGACGTGATCGCATCGCAGATTAACGCCAAATGGGGCAGCTACGACGCCTTTGCAGATGCCTTCACAAAGAGCGCCGTCGGTAACTTCGGTTCCGGCTGGACCTGGCTGGTTGAAAAAGAAGACGGCACACTTGATATCGTCAATACGAGCAACGCCGGCACACCGATCACCGGAACAGACTCTCCTCTGATCACCTGCGACGTTTGGGAACATGCATATTATCTTGATTACTACAATATGCGCGTCACCTTTATTCAGACGTTCCTGCAGCATCTTGTGAACTGGGATTTCGCTGCAAAGAACTACAAATAATCGTTTGACGATTTCGTCCCGTAAACACACGGGATGAAGACAAAAAAGAAAGCGGGGCCGGACTTAATGTCCGGCCTTCGCTTCTACAAACCAAGGAGAAATCAAATAGGTTCCGTTAATTAGGATTGAACTTGAACTGCGGATGACATTCGGCGCAGTAGTTCACGGGTGCTTCATGCTGCAGATGGCATAAGGTGCATTCGCCGTTATGCGGAGCTTTATGCGGATTTACCGGGCCGATAGCTTTGGTCTTTTCGATCAGAGCGTCTTTTTGATGGCACTTCAGACAGGTTTCCTGATCAGGATATTCAGGACTTTTTCCGTCCGGACCGTGACAGGAAGCGCAGGCCATGCCGTGAGCAACGTGGCGATCGGCGCCGAACTTCGGAGCCTCGGCAGAAAAGGTCGAGGACATCGTGAAGAGGGCAGCAAGAACAACCAGTAGAGATGCTGTTTTTTTCATAATCTTCTCCGATAGGGATTTTTAAATTTCCGATGTTTTGCGATTTCGTTTTTTCTATTATTGAAGGTCGCTCTTCGCTTTTCAATCTGTACCAAGGTACATGTACCAAAGTACATATTCGACTTTTTTGAACTTTCCTAGACTGTGCTCATCGGATCAAATGATCCACGGTTTCAAAACAAAATTCCTTTAAATCCTTTCGGAGAAAATAAGATGAGTACCAATCGCCGTGACTTCCTTAAACTTGCAGGTGCAGCCGCTGCTGCCATTACTTCCACCGCTGCCGCACACGCCGGAGTCCCTGCTTCTTCCGTTGCTAAATTTGATGACGAATATGACGTCGTCATTATCGGTTCCGGTTTTGCCGGCATGGCCTGCGCACTGAAAGCCGGCCAGGCAGGCAAGAAAGTTCTGATCCTCGAAAAAATGCCGACTGTCGGCGGCAACTCCGCAATCTGCGGCGGCAACGTCGCTTGCCCGGTCAACCCCGTCCAGGCTGCCCAAGGCATCAAAGACAGCAAGGAACTCTTCATTGCCGACTGCTTGAAAGACGGTCTGGGTATTAACTACCCGAACCTGCTCGGCACGATCGCCGACCGCTGCAATGACACCATCAAGATGGTTGTGGACTGCGGCTGCGAATTCGTCCCCAACAAGATGCTCTTCGAAGCCGGTCACTCCGTTCCTCGTTCTTATGAAATCAAGGCCGGCACCGGATCCGGATACATCATTCCGATGCATAATGAACTCAAGAAGCTCCCCAACGTCAAGATCATGACGCGTGCCAAGTTCGATGATTTCATCCTGGACGAAAACGGCCGAGTCGTCGGTGTGACCTATCGTAAAGGCTATCGCTTCGACTCTAAACTGCAGAGCGACGATATTGAAAACAAGAGCGGCCGTCCCGCTACTGTTAAAGCAAAGAACGGCGTGATGCTGGCTGCCGGCGGTTTCTCCCGCGACATCTTCTTCCGTCAGGCTCAGGATCCCCGCGTTGTTCCGACCACAGACTCCACGAACCAGCCGGGTGCTACTGCCGGCGTGCTGATCAAAGCTTTGGGCATCGGCGCTCAGCCTGTTCAGCTTTGTTGGCTGCAGTTCCTTCCGTACTGCAACCCGCGTGAAAAAGGTTTCGGTGTCTCTGTTAACTTCACCAACCACGCCTGCATGGACTTAGGCCTGGTCGTTGACAGAAAGACTGGCAAACGCTTCATGGACGAACACGCCGGCCGTAAGATCAAATCCGACGCTCTGTTCAAAGTCATCGGCACCGACGAAAACTATCCGATTGCGATCTGCGACGACGCCATTGTTAAAGCGATCAACCCGTCCTTCGTTAAGCTTCCTTTGGAAATGGGTACGGTTAAGAAGTTTGACACACTCGAACAGCTGGCTGATGCCTTCGGTATCCCCAAACAGGCCCTTCTGGACGAAGTCGCTAAATTCAACGGCTACGTTAAAGCCAACGATGACAAAGACTTCCACCGCATCCTTACGTTCAACAAGGGGCTCGATGTTTCCAAGGCTCCGTTCTACGGCATTGAAGTCAGCCCGAAGATTCACCACACCATGGGCGGCGTGATGATCAATGAAAACGCAGAAGTCATTTCTGCCAACACCCACAAACCGATCCCTGGCCTCTATGCCGGCGGTGAAGTAGCAGGCGGTGTGCACGGCGCATCTCGTTTGGGAACCGTGGCAGTTATCGATGCTTTGACATTCGGTATGATTGCCGGCGAAAACTTCGCCAAGATGCAGTAATTTCTCAGGAGGGAGGTTCGGTGAATAAGCCGAACCACGGCCGGAGCAGACAATAGGTTTGTTCCGGCTTTTTAATTTGTTTGGCGCAGCTGTGGAAGGCGAGAGATCTTGTCTCCGGGTTTGACATGATTTTTCTCAAACCAAGATTCGTTCATTTCCAGTGCGTAAAACGCTTTCGCTTTGCTGCAGTGGATATCAAGTGTCAGCGGCTTCATTTCCTCAATATTAATAATGAAGCCGTCTTTATCGATGAAGGCAACGGAAAGCGGGATGAGGGTGTTTTTCATCCACATGCAGACAGCGTCGCTGCGGTCCATGACGAAGAGCATTCCGGAATTTTCCGGCAGATGTTTGCGGAACATCAGACCTTTTTCCCGGTTGGCGTTGTCGGCGGCAACTTCGACAGGAACCGTGATGCCTTTCACCATGAGTTTGAGCGTATCGGCTGCGCAAGCATATTGCACGCTCGAGAGAAGTACAAAAGCAGCGGAGAAGAGGGCAATTCTGATATTCGGTGTCATGATAAAAGCGGAAAAATAAAGGAGCTCCGAGAGCTCCCTTCGTTTAATCAAAAACGAATTTTATTAGGCGGGTTTGATGTTGTCAGCCTGTTTGCCTTTTTCGCCTTCTTTCAGGTCGAATGTGACACGCTGGCCTTGTTTCAACGTCTTGAAACCATCCATTTTAATTGCAGAGAAATGGGCGAAAAGATCTTCGCCGCCGTCATCGGGAGTGATAAATCCATATCCCTTAGCGTCGTTAAACCATTTCACGGTTCCTGTTGCCATATTTAAACTTCTCCAAAAAACTGACGGCGATGTCCATTACTCTCACGCGCCTAATACTAAAAACGATTGTCGAACTCTGTGAGCAAGACGAGTGACTGTTACATTCTTATGGGATTGTAAATAAATGTCAATTAGTAAATTTCGCATATAAAAGAAATACAAATTACAGCAAAGGAGGGTAACTTATTGTATTTTCTCTTATAAAGGCGGTTTTCTCGGGGCAGAGTGCTTATATTATCAAGATTGAAATTTTTCCTCTTTCGTAAAAAACGTTGCAGTTACACCACAAGTAATAGCCGAATCTGTAAGAGTTGTAAAAATTTTACCCGTGCATTAACTGAAATTGACACGTTGACGATGCTCGCTAAGGAGACAAAAAAGCCGACATTTCAGCCGGCTGGATAAGTTTGTTTTTGGTCTTAATGACGACCTGAAGAACCGAAACCGCCGGTTCCGCGTTCCGTGGCGACAAATTCGTCGACCACTTCAAAAGTCGGCTGAACGACTGGGACAATAACTAGCTGGGCAATTCGTTCCATTGGCTCGATGGTGAAGGGTGTCTGAGAACGGTTCCAGCAGGAGACCATTAATTCGCCCTGGTAGTCCGAGTCAATAAGTCCGACTAAGTTGCCGAGCACTATGCCGTGTTTATGACCGAGACCCGAACGAGGGAGGATTAAAGCTGCATAACCGGGATCGCCGATGTAGATCGCAAGACCGGTTTTGATGAGCTTGGTTTCACCGGGCTGGAGGACCAGCGGTTCATCCATCACGGCACGAAGATCTAATCCGGCAGAGCCGAGCGAAGCGTAGCTTGGCATTTTTTCGCGGATCTTCGGATCCAAAATCTTAATTTGAAGTTTCATAGGATTAAATCACTCTCTTTTTAAGAAGGTCGGCAAGGGCTTCAATAATCTCTTCGGCAAGTTCGGCTTTAGAACTGAGCTCTTTGGCCTCGATTCCGTTTTTGGTGACAAAAGAAGCCTGATTTTGGGTACTTCCGATCGCAGACGCCGGATTGACGACAATCATATCCGCCGCTTTAGAGTCGAGCTTCTTGCGTGCGTTTTCAGCAAGATTGTCTGTCTCGGCAGCAAAACCGATAACCGCCGAGCACAGGCCGGAATGGCCGACATAGGAAAGAATGTCGGGATTTTTAATAAGCTTGATCGTTAATGTATCCTGACCTTTTTCCTTCTTGAGTTTGCTTTCCGAGTATTCGACCGGACGCCAGTCGCCTACCGCAGCGACGCCGATAAAGGTATCGGGCGTGTGTTCAGCCAGTTCTTTTTTGACTGCCTCAAACATCTCTTGAGCCTGCCGAACGGGGATAACCGCTGCTTTGTCCGGGTAGGACACGCAAACCGGACCGCTGACAATCGTGACCTCGGCGCCGGCGCGAATTGCAGCGGCAGCAATAGCAGCTGCCTGTCGCCCGGAAGATCCGTTGGTGATTCCTCGAACCGGATCAAAAGGCTCAAATGTCGGGCCCGCAGTCATTAGGACTTTCTTTCCGGAAAGGATCGAAGGTGTAAAAAAGGCTTCAACATCTTCCAGAATTTGTGCCGGTTCCCGCAGACGTCCCTCACCGACATCTCCGCAGGCCTGGTTGCCGGCTTCCGGACCGGAAAACAGAACGCCATCCCCTTTTAGGGTTCGAACGTTTCGAACCGTCGCCGGATTTCTCCACATCTGCACGTTCATAGCCGGGCAAAGCATCAGCGGACACTCCCGTGCAAGCAAGGTGCTGGAAACCAAGTCGTCAGCAATACCGTTAGCTGCTTTCGCGATGATATTGGCCGTTGCGGGAGCGACGACGATAAGATCCTTATTCTTGCGAAGAGAAATATGCGGAAGCCGCATTTTAGGATCCCACATATCCTCGGCGACCGGCTTCCCGCTGAGTGTCTCAAACGTCAGCGGCCCAACAAACTGCGCAGCCGCTTTGGTCATCATGACCTCAACATCGGCGCCGGCTTTCACGAGCAGACGGAGAAGTTCACAGGCTTTGTATGCGGCGATACCGCCTGTGACGCCTAAAAGGATATGTTTTCCCTGAAGAGACATTTTCAATCTCCGATTAATTCTTCTTTCCGAAGAACTCAGCCAGGACGACAATGCCGGCGCCGCAGCAAATGCAGATATCGGCGACATTGAAAGCCGGCCAATGGTAGGAGCCTACATGGAAGTCTAAAAAGTCTACGACTACACCGATAGTGAATCGGTCCCAGGCGTTGCCGAGCGCGCCGGAAAGAACCAGAGCAAGACCCAGACAAAGAAATTTGCGGGAGCTGTTGCGGGCAATGATCACGCAGATCACCAAGCTCACAACGATGGCAAGTCCGGCAAAAAGCGGACGCTGCCAGCCGCCGGCATCGGCTAAGAAGGAAAAAGCTGCCCCGCTGTTGTACGCGACGACTAAATTGAAGAAATCCGTGATTCGATCGACATCACCGGTAATGAGGCGATGCTGAATCCAGTTTTTGGTCCACTGATCGAAACCGGTTAATGCCAGTGCAAAAACCAGCCAGCCCAAGAGGGCCGGCCAGTTCCACTGTCTAACGGAAGAGACAGTTTTTCTCATTAGGCAAAGCGTCTGGTTTCAGGCGTGCCGAAGAGGTTGCCGACGCAGCGGCAGCACAGTGTCGGATAGTTTTTATCCTCACCGACGCTTTCCTTGTACTGCCAGCAGCGTTCGCACTTCTTGGCTTCGCTGGGTTTTACCGTAATGACGCGCTCAGGGCTGACGCCGTCAAGTGTGACTTTGCTGGTAATCATAACGAAAGCAGCTTCGTCTCCCAAACCCTTGATCAGGTCGTATTCTTCCTGCGGCAGCTTCAGAGAAACTTCAGCCTGCAGAGAAGAACCGATCAGACCTTTTTCACGCTGACGTTCGATTTCCATCTGAACGTTCGAACGAAGATCTCGGATGATGGACCACTTGTTGAGCAGTTCAACGCCTTCCTTAACATTCGGCAGCTCGGCATAGCGTTCAACGAAGATCGTGCCTTTGTTTTCCGGATTGAAGACGGCGTAAGCCTCTTCAGCGGTAAACGAAAGCGCTGGAGCAAGCAGTTTCAAGAGCGCATCCGTGATGTACCACAAAGCGGTCTGAGCAGAGCGACGAGCCGCGCTGTCAGGTGCAGTGGTATAGAGACGATCCTTGAGGATATCCAAGTAGAAGCCGCCCAAGTCGCCGCTCGCAAAGAGCTGCAGAGCTGCATAAGCAGTGTGGAACTGGTAATGGTCGTACTTGTCCAGAATTTCTTCCTGAAGCGATTTCATGCGGGCAATGGCCCAGCGATCCAATTCAACCATTTCTTCAACAGGGACGGCATCTTTCTTGATGTCGAAGTCGCTGGTGTTGGCAAGCAGGAAGCGGATCGTGTTTCTGAAGCGGCGATAAGCGTCAACAGTTCCCTTAAGGATCTTTTCGCCCAGAGAAATTTCTCCGGTGTAGTCAGAAGAGGCAACCCACAGACGAAGAATTTCGGCGCCGTACTTATCGTTGATTTCAGACGGAGCAATCACGTTGCCGAGCGATTTGCTCATCTTGCGGCCTTGTTCGTCAACGGTGAAGCCGTGTGTCAGAAGTCCTTTATAGGGAGCACGGCCGTCGATGGCGCAGCCCGTGAGCAGAGAAGAGTGAAACCAGCCTCGGTGCTGGTCGCTGCCTTCAAGATACAGATCGGCAGGGTAGGTCAGCTTATCGGCGTGAGAGCCTCTCATCACGGTCATGTGGGTTGTACCGGAGTCAAACCACACGTCGAGCGTGTCTTTGGACTTCTCGTACATTTCCGGTTCCAGATCCGTGAGTTCAGTCGGTGTCAGACGTGTCCAGGCTTCAATGCCTTCTTTCTCGACGACGTCAGCGACTTTGTTGAGAATCTTCATCGTTTCCGGATGCAGTTTGCCGGTTTCCTTATGGATGAGGAAGGGCAGAGGAACGCCCCAGTTTCTCTGACGGGAAATACACCAGTCAGGACGGTTGGCGATCATGTTGTGCAGGCGGACTTCGCCCCATTCAGGAACGAACTGAGTTGCTTCAACGGCTTCCAAAGCGGTCTTGCGTAGCGGATCCTTCGGGTCGTTTTCGTTGATGACGCCCTGGGTATCAGCGTTAGCCTCGTCCATACGGATAAACCACTGATTGGTGGCGCGATAAATCAAAGGTGTCTTATGGCGCCAGCAGTGCATGTAGCTGTGCATGACTTCGCCGCGGGACAGCAGATTGCCTGTGACGGCGATCGTGTCGAGAATCTTGTTTTTGGCTTTCCAGACGTTTAGGCCGCCGAAGAGCGGCAGGGAGGCGGCGTATTCGCCGTTGCCCTGGACCGGATTCAGGATCTCGTCGTTGGAGAAGCCGGCGCTCTTGCAGGAGATGTAGTCATCCACACCGTAGGCGGGTGCGGAGTGAACGATGCCGGTACCGGAAGTGGATTCGACGTAGTCGGCCAGCAGAACCGGAGAGAAACGGTCGTAGAAAGGATCGAGGGTTGCCAGCGGGTGCTTGAAACGGATGCCCTTGAAGGCTTCGCCTTTGGCTTTGGCGATAACTTTTCCTTCCATGCCGTAGCGCTTGAGGGCTTCTTCATAGAGGCCTTCGGCAAGAATGAAGCTGCGGTTCGGAGTTTCAACGAGAACGTACTCCAGATCCGGATGCATGTTCAAAGCCTGGTTGGCAGGAATGGTCCACGGTGTCGTTGTCCAAATAACGACGGCGGTCGGTTTTTCCAGCTTGACGCCGAAGATGTCTTCGAGCTTGCCCCTGTCTTCATCGGAAATCGGGAAAGCAACGTCTAATGTCGGAGACTGACGATCCTTATATTCAACTTCCGCTTCGGCCAGAGCGCTTTGGCAGTCAAAGCACCAGTTCACGGGTTTCAGGCCGCGGTAGATAAATCCTTTACCGAGAATTTCGCCTAAAGCGCGAATTTCTTCTGCTTCGGTTTCCGGACGCATGGTGAGGTAGGGATCATTCCAGTCACCCAACACGCCGAGTCTCTGGAAGCCGGCCATCTGAGACTTCACCTGCTCTTTGGCGTAGGCACGGCACTTGGCCATGACTTCTTCCTTCGGAAGATTCTTACCGTATTTCTTTTCGATCTGAATTTCAATCGGCATACCGTGGCAGTCCCAGCCCGGTACGTACGGAGCATCAAAGCCTTCCAATGTTCTGGATTTAAGAATGATGTCCTTCAAAATCTTGTTGACTGCGTGGCCGACGTGAATGTTTCCGTTGGCATAGGGAGGGCCGTCATGCAGAAGGAAGCGCTTTGCACCTTTGCGTGCGGCACGAACTTTGCCGTACACGTCCTTTTCCAGCCATTCTTTAATCCAGGCCGGTTCGCGCTTCGGCAAGTTGCCGCGCATCGGGAAGGGTGTGTCGGGTAAATTCAGAGGATATTTTTTTTCTTCAGCCTGAGGCTGCTTTTTCTGAGAAGAATCAGTCATTTTAGTCCTTGGCCCCCTCGGGCTCTTCAAGGGTTAATCGAAAATCAGATACGAAGTCCTAAGATCTGTTTGGCTTTGAGCTGATCGTCGGCAATTGCTGCACGCAGTTCTTCAAGAGAACCGAATTTTTTCTCATCTCGAATCTTAGAGAAGAATTCGACCTTAACATCCTGGTCGTAAAGATCCCCGTGGAAATTGAAGAGATGAGTTTCCAGGAGGTACTCGCCGTGATCGTCAACCGTCGGTCTTCTTCCGACACAGGCCACGCCTTCAATCGGCCGAGGGCCGATACCGTGCGCTTTGACGGCATAAACGCCTTCAATGGCAGGTTTGGCTTTGGAATGCGGCGGCAGAATACGCTGATTGATCGTCGGGAATCCGAGAGTGCGTCCGAGCTGTTTGCCGTGAAGAACCCGACCGCTGATCATGTAGGGACGCCCTAACATGTAGTTGGCTGTCGGAATATCTCCCTCGGCAAGAGCATGACGGATGCGGGAGCTCGAGATCGGCGCATGCGTGTGGAAAAGCATCGGCATAGGATGAACTTCGAAGTGAAACTCTTTTCCCAGCTGTTCCAAAAGCTTGATGTCGCCGGCGCGTTTGTCTCCGAAACGGAAATTTTCTCCGACCGTCACCCAGCGCGCATGAAGTCCGTCCACAAGGATTTCCTTCACAAAGTCGCAGGGAGAGAGCGAAGCTAAATGTTCGTTAAAGCGAAGAATGTAAACACGCTGGATACCGCAGGCTTCGATGGCTTCCACTTTATCGTGCAGACTCGAGATGCGGCGCGGTGCGTCTTCGGGATTAAAAAATTCGCGCGGATGAGGTTCAAAAGTTAAAACAGCCGGGCAGAGCAGTCTGGCGTGCGCTGCTTCAACAACTTCATGAAGAAGAGCTTGGTGGCCGCGGTGAACTCCGTCGAAGTTACCGATGGCAACCGCACAGTCAAGTCGTTCTTCAGGGCTCGGCAGTCCTCTAAAAACCTTTTTCATCCTTAATGTTCCGTGAACAAAATAATCAGTTTCAAAAACAGAATTCGGACACGAGTAAAAATGGTCCGAACCACTGATTATAAAAGACACTCGGCGAAGGCTCGGACGGACGAATATGAAAATTCTTGTTAGAAAAGCCCTTTCTTTCAAAACCAACGGAGAACAGTGGCAAAATCTCGGTATTCGTTACAAACACATCCCATCATGTCTAAAAATATCGTTGTCTTAATCTCAGGAAGAGGCAGTAATTTCAAAGCGGTTTACGAGCGTTCCGTTCAGGAAAATTGGCCGGAGAAGTACGGCGTCCGAATTTCTGGCGTGATCTCTAACCGCCCGGAAGCCGGCGGACTCACTTTTGCAAAGGAAAACAACATTCCTTTTAAAGTGATCGATCACAAGGAATATCCGACTCGTGAAGCTTTTGAAGAAGAGCTGATCAAGGCCTGCGAGGATTTTGATGCCGACCTTATTGTTCTGGCCGGCTTCATGAGAGTTTTGACATCGTTGTTCGTTAATGCATTTGAAGGAAGAATTCTCAACATTCATCCTGCACTGCTTCCCATGTTCCCCGGACTTCATACCCACGAAAGGGCGTTAGAAGCCGGAATTCGAATTCATGGTGTTACTGTTCACTTTGTGTCGGCAGTATTAGACGGAGGCGCAATCGTAGGACAGGCGGCAGTGCCCGTTCTCGCAGGTGATACACCCGATGAATTGGCGGCGAGGGTTTTGAAGCAGGAACATATCCTCTATCCTCGCGCCGTGCGCCTTGTTGCCGAAGGAAGAGTCAGATTAGAAAACGGCAGAACGATCATGGATAGAGGAGCAAGTCAGGAACTTGCGATTCTCGGCTGAACCGCTCTGCCACACGGAGTAATAAATTGGAATCTAAAACGAATAGAAGCGGGGCCGCTCGTCCGGGCAGACGCCGGGAAGCGCCCAAGCGCCATTTGACGGATCGTCAGCGCGCAGCCAAAGAACGTTTGGCCCGTATGTCGCCGGAAGAAAGAAGAACACACGATCCGAAGAAGGCGCCTAATCCTCGAATGAAGAGTACGCATAACGGCGAAGTTCGCATTACTTCTCTGATTGTGGACGAACTCGCCAAGGCTCTGCGCAAGATTTTGAAGCTGGACGGCCCGGCCGATGTTCTGATGAGCCTTTATTTCAAAAACGCTCGTCACCTCGGCCCGCGTGAAAGAACCATCATTGCCGAAGCCATCTACTACACGATGCGTCATCTTTCGATGATCACTTGGCGCATGTCGCCGGTTTGCCCGGCTAAAGCTCCGAAGCTGACGGGGCTGCTCACGCTCGCCCTGCAGTACGGCATCGACAATATTCCGGACGCTATCCTCGGACGCGAAAAAGAGCCTCTGAAGAATATGCTTCGTCCGAAGAATTCCGAGGCTCCGAAAGAAATTCAGGCTGAAGTGCCGAAATGGCTCTACGATAAAGCCGTGGTCCAGTACACGGATCACAAGGCTTTGTTTGAAGCCATGCAACAGAGTGCTCCTCTGGATCTGAGAGTCAACACGCTCAAAGCGACGCCTGATGAAGTCATTGAAGAGCTGACTCAGCACGGCGTTCAGGCAGAAAAGGGTCAGTACTCTCCGGAATGCGTTCGTTTGAACATCAAACCGGCATTGACTCAGTGGCCGATTTATAAAGAAGGTAAGGTTGATGTTCAGGATGAAGGCTCGCAGCTGATTGCTCGTCTGGTTCAGCCCAAACGCGGCGAAATGGTTTGCGACTTTTGTGCGGGCGCCGGCGGAAAGACTCTGGCCTTAGGCGCTCTGATGAAGTCAACCGGCCGCATCTACGCTTTCGATGTCAACGAAAAACGTCTTGCCGGTCTGACACCGCGTATGCGTCGTGCCGGTTTGTCCAACATTCATCCGGCCGTGATTCGCAATGAACACGACCTGCGTGTGAAGAGACTCTACGGAAAGATGGACAGAGTCCTAGTCGATGCTCCGTGTTCCGGCACCGGAACGTATCGCCGCAATCCGGACCTGAAGTGGAGATTCGGAGAAGAAGAGCTGGATCGAATCAACGAGATTCAGAAATCCGTGATTCGTTCTGCGGCAAAGATGCTGAAAGCCGGCGGCCGTTTGGTCTACGCAACATGCTCGATTCTGCAGAGAGAAAACCAGGACGTCATCAATGACTTCCTGGCTGAAAATCCGGATTTCCGCCTGTTGAATTCTTACGAAATCTTAGGCAAGCAGGGAATCGAAATCTCTCCCTACCAGGCTCAGAGATTCGGAGACTTCTTCGTGATGCTGCCCCAGCTCAACGGTACCGACGGATTCTTCGGAGCCGTGCTCGAAAAGGTCAAGCCCGAGTCCAAACGCAAAGCTTCGAAGGACGAAGAAGTGAAGGCCTCCGAACTTCCGGCACCGGAGCAAAAGGAAGAAGCCCCGACGGAAACCGCAGTACCGGCCGAAGTTCTCCAAGCAGATAAACCTTCCGATGATGTGAAGGAGGAATTGCCTGAGGTCGTCGAAGAACCGGCAAAAGCGTAAGTTCTGAAAAATAAAAACTCGCGGTCTTGAAATTCTCAAAACCGCGAGTTTTTTATGCTTTTTTGGAGGCAATAAAAAACCGAGGCTTGCGCCTCGGTTTTCTAAAACCTTACCGAATTACTTCAGCTTGGTTTCTTTGTAGATCACGTGCTTGCGGGCAACCGGATCGTACTTGGACATTTCCATCTTGCCACTAGAATTGCGTTTGTTCTTAGTGGTTGTGTAGAAGTGACCTGTACCGGCGGTAGAAGCCAGTTTGATTTTTTCACGAATACCTTTCGCCATGGTGAACTCCTATTAGATTTCGCCGCGGGCGCGAAGGTCCGCCAGAACTGCTTCAATGCCGTTCTTATCAATCGTACGCAATGCAGCGTTAGTAACTCTCAAACGAACCCAGCGATTTTCGCTTTCAACCCAAAAACGGCGGTACTGCAGATTGGGCATGAAGCGGCGCTTGGTCTTGTTATTCGCGTGCGAGACGCGATTGCCAACCATGGGAGCCTTGCCGGTGACTTGACACACTCGTGCCATCGCTAACTCTCCAGAATAATAACTGTTATAAAAAACTTTTCTCGCGCCGAAATACTGCCTCGGGGAGAACCAAAAACAGCGATTATACTGATTTTTCAAACTTTTTGCATTGGTCCCCGACACTTATTTTCCGATCGCAGGTCTGAAGGAGTAAATTGGCGGATCAATGACTTACGCTTTTCGAAGCCGATTTAACGCGGAAGCCGTGATTCTTCCTGTCTCGGACAAGAATGACCTCGGTTTTCAGGAACGAATCCGGATCGGAAAATCAGCGTTTCTATTAATATGTAAGAACATTTGATCTGCATTTATCGTTAAAAATTATGAAAATTCTGCTGGCCCAGCCAAGAGGCTTCTGCGCCGGTGTTGACCGTGCGATTGCGATCGTTGAAAGAGCACTTGCAGTGCACGGCGCGCCGATTTACGTCCGCCATGAAATCGTCCATAACAAACACGTGGTTAATTCACTGAGAGAAAAAGGCTCGATTTTTGTAAATGAAATTGACGAAGTGCCTGACGGTTCGGTTCTCGTGTTTTCCGCACACGGCGTACCGAAATCAGTTGAAGAAAAAGCCAGAGCCCGGGATCTGACCATTTACGATGCGACCTGCCCTCTCGTGACCAAAGTTCATATGGAAGTCACCAAGATGCATAAGCAGGGCTACCGCATCATCATGATCGGACATGCCGGCCACCCAGAGGTAGAAGGGACGGTCGGACAGGTTGACTCGGAAATCAATGTCATTGAAAAACCCGCACAGGTCTGGGATCTCGAGGTTGAGAATCCCGAGAAGGTTGCTTATGTCAGTCAGACAACGATTTCCTACGATGACGCCAAAGAGCTGATTCAGGAATTAAAGAAGCGCTTCCCCTTGGTCGCTGAACCTAAAAAAGCAGATATTTGCTACGCCACCCAGAACCGTCAGGACGCCGTCAAGGAATTAGCACGCCGCGTGGACCTCGTACTGGTAGTCGGCTCAAAGAGCAGCTCGAACTCCAATCGACTAAGAGAAGTCGCCGAAGGCGCCGGAACAAAAGCTTATCTGCTAGACGATGCCGGAGAAATTAATCCTGACTGGTTTAAAGGCATAGAAAGAGTCGGCATTACGGCAGGTGCCAGCGCCCCGGAAATCTTGGTCGACGAAATCGTCGAAAAACTCAGGACACTCGGTGCCGACGAAGTCGAAACCATGGCCGGTCAGCAGGAGGATGTGAAGTTCCCTCTGCCTAAGGGACTGTGGAAGAAAGACTTGGAGAATGCTCGTGAGAATCAAAAATAATCAGGCGATCTTGAACGCCCCGTTCGGTTCGATCCTTTTGACGTTTGCAGACGGCGATCTCATTAAATGTGAGCTGTCGGAAGCAGCCGTCGAAGAAGACCTCGGGAGCTTTGTCGGCCACAAGGCGGTCAAAGCTCTGCAATCCTATTTAAAAGGCGATATCCATGTCTTGGATAGCTGGAAGCCCAGTGAAGACGGCACGGAATTTCGCCGTCGGGTGTGGAAGGAAATCGCTAAGGTTAGAGCCGGTGACACCGTAACGTACGGTCAAATCGCCGATTCTCTCGACAGCTCTCCTCGCGCAGTCGGTTCTGCCTGCGGAGACAATCCGCTTCCGATTTTTGTCGGCTGCCATCGTGTTGTCGGGAAGAGCAATTTGGGCGGATTCGCACATTCCGCAGAGAATGTCTCAATAAAATGTTGGCTGCTCAAGCACGAACAGCAAAACATGTGAGGAGTTTGAATGAGTAAAAAAGAACATGTTTCTGCCACGCCGGCAACCATGTGGCTGAAGCAGCATAAAGTGCCTTTCGAAGACGGAATTTATGAATATGTGGAACACGGCGGCACAGCTCAGGCGGCCGCGTGTTTCGGGGTAGATGAGCATAACGTCGTAAAGACGCTCATCATGCAGGACGAGCATGAGAAACCGCTCGTTATCCTGATGCACGGTGACCGCGAAGTCTCTACCAAGAATCTGGCCCGTCAAACAAATCGTAAACACATTGAACCATGCAAGCCTGCAATCGCTGAGAAAAATTCAGGCTATCAGGTCGGCGGAACTTCCCCGTTTGGCACGAAGAAGAACATGCCGGTTTACGTCGAAAAAACGATTTTGGATTTGCCGTTCATTTACATCAACGGCGGCAGACGCGGCTATAACGTCAAGATCGATCCCAGAGTTCTCAAAGACCAATTAGGCGTAATTGAAGTGGAGTGCGCGATCGAAAAGTAGTCTTTAGAAACAAATTTTAAGCAGATATAGGAAGAGCCGAGGTTTGTGAACTCGGCTCTTTCATTAGGTGTGTAGTTTGTAAGGTTCAGCCGGAATCTTCCGGTCCCCACTAAAACTAATCGTTATCGTTCGGATGCTCTAGAGACCATCTCGGTTTAATAGAAAATCCGTCCGGTTTTTTGTTTTTCAGATCTTTAATTTCAGCTAAGTGAGCACCGGCGGCGGCCGCAATCATGGCGCCGTTATCGGTGCAAAGCGCCTGCGGCGGGAAGAAGACTTTGACGCCGCGTCTGCGGCAGGCTTCCGTCAGCCGAGTCCTAAGCTGTTTGTTCGCGCTGACGCCGCCTGCTGCAACCAGAGATTTATTTCCGGTTTTCTTCAGTGCTTTCAGGCATTTCGTGACTAGAACGTCTGTGACGGAATCGACGAAGGCGCGTGCCAAATTATTCTTAAATTCTTGAGACAGAGGTTTCGGTTCCTTGCGAACCGTGTTCATAACCGCCGTCTTGAGGCCCGAAAAGCTGAAATCCAAATTCGGCGCATGAATCAAAGGGCGCGGAAGCTCAATGGCGCCGGGTGTACCTTTCTCGGCAAGCGCAGAAACGGCCGGTCCGCCCGGGTAAGAGTATCCGAGTGCCTGTGCGGTTTTATCAAACGCTTCGCCTGCGGCATCATCCAGCGTCTCCCCGAGAAGCTCATAGTCGCCTAACGCACGAACTTCCATAATTTGGGTGTGGCCGCCCGAGACAAGCAGAGCGATGAAAGGAAACGACGGTTTGTCGTCAGCCAAGAGGGAAGAGAGAAGGTGACCTTCTAAATGATGAATGCCGACAACCGGAATATCCAACGCCAGTCCGATACCGTAAGCGACGGAATTACCGACGAGGAGTGCTCCGGCAAGTCCCGGACCTTCCGTAACAGCAACGGCATCTAAATCCTGCGGTGTCTTGCCGGCTTTTTTCATCACCTCGTTGAGCAAAGGAATAATGCGGCGAATATGGTCGCGGCTGGCAAGTTCGGGCACGACACCGCCGTACAAACGATGCATTTCGATTTGTGTGTGAAGTGCATCTGCAATAAGACCTTTGTCTGTGTCGTAGAGGGCAACACCCGTTTCGTCACAGGAAGATTCAATTCCGAGGATCAGCATTCTCTTTATCGATGAAAAATAGCTAAAGTCAAATTTTAGCCTTACTGAGCCTTGTGAGTACTGTAGTAGATATCGCGCGTCACAATGGCGAATGCGTTGTCTGCGGTCGAGCCTCCGCAGAGCTTTTCTCTGACTTCCTCACTGATTTTTACGAATTCGTCATAGGTCGGCACTTTTTCGGAAACCGCAACGCCTCTTGCATTGAGGTATTTGCGGCTCGGGCCGTCAAGCGGGAAATACTTTGTCGGGCAGACCCAATACATGCCCATGGTCAGGTTGAACTTGATGCCGTATTGGTGCTGAGTCATCTGATTAAAGAGTTCGGCGACCTTGTCGTTTTTTCCGAAGAGTCCTAAATAGAGCGTCCACAAGTTATTAATGTCTTCTGCAGTCTTGCCGTCTTTAAAGCCGAAGAACATCGAGTTTTCGTTGTTGAGCGGAGAAACGCCGCGGAAGTCCGTCGGCGCCGGTTCGTCGACCTTCAGGAAAATTTTGAAAGCCTTTGCAACTTCCGCCTTCTTTTCCTGAGAGATGTGACGGTTCATCACGCCGAAAACAGTGAAAGGATCAATGTCCGTGAGCTTTTTGTGATCGGGGCCGTGAAGGTAATTCGTTTCTTCAGGCAGTGCTGAATAAAGCCAGCTTAAGAGTTCTTCTCTGCGGTTGGAATACGCGCACAGTTTCCTTGCGGCCGCAGGATTAAATTTTGTCCATGAGTAATCATTGTCCATTTTTTGAGCTCCTTCAGCAAAAGAAGAATCTATTGTGGGTCGAGATAAAAATAGGTGTTGCGTTAGGTGCTCAATTCGATCTTTTCAGCTAGGAAAATTGCCGTCTTTCCGAGGTCGCAGACTAAATAAATTGTTACTTAAATGAGATAGTTAAGGCACGGAAGTGAAAAATGCATTAGAATTGCTGACTTTCGAGTAGGGGAAGGCCTGTGCATTCCGCTTACTCAACCAAGAAACTATTTTTAAACAGTTATTTAGTTTAGGTGCTCGATGCCCACAATCCGTGTTAAAGAAAATGAACCTTTTGAAGTTGCTCTTCGTCGCTTTAAGCGTACGATCGAAAAGAGCGGTCTTTTAACTGAACTTCGCGCTCGCGAATTCTATGAAAAACCGACTGCTGAACGCAAACGCAAAAAAGCTGCCGCTATCAAGCGTCACTACAAGCGTCTTCGCAGCATGATGCTCCCGAAGAAGCTCTACTAATTCTTCAAGCACTTCAAAACAGAGGCAGTTATGAGTTTAAGAGACCAGATCACCTCTGATATGCGCGACGCGATGCGCGCTCATGACAAAGAAAAACTGAGCGCGCTTCGTATGCTTCTTTCTTCCATCAAACAGAAAGAAGTCGACGAGCAGATCACCGCAGATGATGCTGTCATTCAGCAGATCATTGCAAAACTGATCAAGCAGCGCAAAGACTCAGTTGAACAATATCTGGCCGGAAATCGTAAGGATTTGGCCGATAAAGAGTCTGCGGAAATTAAGACATTCGAAGTCTATTTGCCCGCTCGGCTTTCTGATGAAGAAATTCAGAAAATCGTTGACGAGGTTGTGACTTCCGCCGGACTCAGCGGCCCGGCTGCCATGGGCAAAGCCATGGGAATGATCAAGCCGAAGGTTGCAGGCAAAGCTGACATGGGCAGAGTTTCCGCACTGCTTAAGGCAAGACTGGCTCAGTAAGCTGGAAGATTTTATAAAAGACGTCCTGCGGGACGTCTTTTTGTTTATAGCGGCCGGATCTTTCAAAACAATTTCCGTTCCCCGTCTTTTCTTGTGAGAGTTTGATTCTTGATCGCACAGTCTTTTATTAAAGAACTGCTTGACCGAGCAGACATTTACGAGGTCGTTAATCGAAGAGTTCCTTTGCAGCAAAAGGGCGCTTCTGCTTGGGCATGCTGTCCCTTCCATAATGAAAAAAGCCCGAGCTTTTCAGTAAACCGCGAACGCGGCTTTTATCACTGCTTCGGCTGCGGAGAGCACGGCAATGCCATCAGCTTCTTAATGAAGTATGAGAATCTCCCGTTTGTCGATGCGGTCGAAAAGCTCGCCTCCGAATTCAGCATGCAGGTTCGCTACGAAGGCGGCGCACCTAAACCCAAGAGCGGTAAACCGCGTTTGTCCGAGATTATGCAGAGGGCAATGGAGTTTTACCGCGATAAATTCAACAGCGACAAATTCTCACAAGACTATCTTCATAACCGCGGTCTTACAGACGAAACCATCGAGCGTTTCGGAATCGGTTTTTCGCCGGATGCCTGGCATAACTTAGACGCCGTCTTCACTCCTGATCTCAAGCCCTTGCTGTTAGAGGCCGGTCTTCAGCGAACTGGTCAAAGCGGAAATGTCTACGATTTCTTCCGCAACCGCCTGATGTTCCCGATCCGCAATATTCGCGGACAAGTCATTGCATTTAGTGCGCGAACCATGATCGGGGAAGAGCCTAAATACATCAACACAGGCGACACTCCGATTTTTACGAAAGGCTCCGAAGTCTTCGGTTTGTACGAAGCGCGCAAAAGCATTCAGGATAAAAAGCGCGTCATCGTGGTCGAAGGCCAGATGGATGTGATTCAGCTTTCTCAGGCCGGATTCGGAGAGGCCTGTGCACCACTGGGTACAGCGATTCGAGCTGAGCATATTGAACGCCTTCTTAAGATGACTGATCACGTCATTTTCTCGTTTGACGGAGATGCGGCAGGGCGTAAGGCGGCAAAGCGCGCGATGGATTTGTCGCTTCCGCTCTTGGATGATGCTCAGAAAGTCAGTTTTGTGTTCCTGCCCGAGGGCGAAGATCCCGACAGTTTGGTCAAGAAGTCCGGCGCTCCCGCCTTCGAAGAGATGCTCAAAAAGGCGCTGCCGCTTTCCAGTTACCTGATTGAAGCATTGTCTCAAGGACTGGATTTAGCCGTTCTTGAAGACCGCAACGCATTTATTGAAGAAGCATCTCCGCTCGTTCGTAAGACAAAAAGTCCGCTTCTGCGCGATGGCTTAATCGAACGTTTGAGCACGGCAGTCGGCTATAAGAATTCCGACGAACTCCGTAAATATTTCGGTTTTCCTGTGTTGCCGCCGGCGGCTCCTCAGAGACCCAGCGGCTTTGGCAATCAGCGATACAGCTTCGGAAGAGGCTACGACCGGTATAAGACGCCGCGGATTCCGACGTCGACCGGACGAAGTATTCCTCCGACGGCAGACGCCCCTTTAATGGCACTCCTAAGAAACTTTCTGCGTTTTCCTCAGCTGGCCCTGGAATTTGAAGGCATGCTCGCCGAGCAGCTGTCTGAGAGCAATTCTCCGGTTTCGGAATTGTTGTTCAAAGTGATTGAGCGAGTGACGCACGAGGATGAGAGCGGCCACACGCTTGCCCAGTTCCTGGCTGACCTTCCGGGACCTGCCGATGAAAATTTCGAAAAAGAAATGGATTCGGCCCGTTCAATGATTTCCACCTTCTTACTGGAAGAGGGCATTGATTCGGTCATTCGAAAAGGGCTGAGTCAAGGACAGATACTTCAAACACCGCTGGAAGCAGCGCGATTGGAATGCCGCCGTATCCTCCTTCAGATGGAGCTGAATCGCGTCGAGGTGCAGCGTCGGGCTTTGTCGACAAAGGGCAACTTAGATGACGCTGACAGAAAAGTTTTCAGAGACTTGATGCAGCTCGATCAGGATCTCCAGAAAGAAATCAAATCCATTGATGCGGGTATTAACGATATTCTGCTGAGAAAACGAGAGAAGTAAGAATGTTAGAAGTTCTGACAGTCGGCAGTTTTTGCGCCTCTCTTTTTTATTGTCTCTTCACAGGCACATCGATCCTCTACGCGCTGATTTTCGCGTTTTTCCTTTTCTGCGGCTATGCCCTTTATCGCGGCTTTAGCCTGCAGGAAATCGGAAAGGCTTGCCGTCAAAGCATTGCCAAGATCAGCAACATCATCATAGTGATGCTCTTAATCGGAGCGTTGACCGCGTCCTGGCGAGCCAGCGGAACGATCGCCTACCTTGTCAGCTATGCCTCCGAGATCATTTCTCCTTCTTGGAGTCTCCTGGGCACCTTTATTTTGAATGCCGCCTTGAGTTCTCTGATCGGGACTTCTTTTGGTACCGCGGCAACGATGGGTGTAGTTACCATGTCGCTGTGTGTCGCTATGGGCGTCTCTCCGTTTTGGGCCGGCGGAGCTGCTCTTGCCGGTGCATATGTAGGAGATCGCTGCTCTCCGGTATCGACCAGCGCGCAATTAGTCTGTGCTGTTACCGGTACGGAGCTCTATAAAAACATTAAAAATATGCTGAGGACTGGGTTGATCCCGTTCCTCCTTGCGTGTCTCATTTACTTTTTTGTAGGAAACGGGCAGGGCGCCCAAGCCGCGGATATTGACCTGACAAAACTTTTTAGTCAGGAATACATTCTGTCTGCTTGGACCTTGATTCCGGCCATCGTTCTGTTAACGATGGTCATGCTCAAGGCCGACATTAAGCTCACTATGATCGCGAGTATCGCATCGGCTTTCGTCACAGCGCTTTTCTTGAGAGATTTAGGTTCTATTGAACTTTGCAAGATTTTATTCAGCGGATATCAGGCAGCTTCCCCTGAAGTGGGGCGTCTCATGAACGGCGGCGGAGTTCTTTCGATGATTCAGGTTTGCTGCATCATCTCTATCTCCTGCACGTTTGCCGGGATTTTTGAGTTGACGGGGATGCTGAGACGTTTAGAAAGCGGCATTGCTTATCTCGGTGCGAAGGCAGGCGTTTTCCTGACAATTACGCTGACCGCCTTGGCGACGGCTGCTTTATCCTGCAACCAGATGCTTGCAGTTATTTTGACCGAGCAGCTTTGCAATAAGATCCAGCCGGATAAAATCAAAATGGCCGCTTCATTGGAAAACACCGCAATTGTCATTGCCCCGTTGATTCCATGGTCCATCGCCGGTGCTGTACCTGTGGCAACGATCGGCGCGCCTCAAAGCTGCGTTATTGCAGCGGTCTTCCTTTGGATGCTTCCGGTATGGGGCATTCTCGTCGAAAAAGTTCTTCGCAAAACCTACCCGACATTCTCCTAAGCTGATTATCAAAAAACTCCTCAATTTGCGACGAATTCGCAAAAATTAAGGGAAGGGCCTTGACAGGCATGGTAAAATTACCTTACCAAAATAGTCGGTAGGGCTATTTGCGCGCCCAGGAGATCGAGGATAGATCGGAGGCGCTTTAAAAACCCTGAAATTGAGTCGGGTGTTGAAGGATTTACGTATCGGTCCAACGCTATGGCCGCTGAAATTTTTTGCTTCCTTCGACCGGCCGTTTCAGGTTAATTCGTTAAAGACAGGCGGAATTTTACACGAGCAGTTTTGCGGTGCATTTTTTCCGCTTTTGTTTTTTCGATCGTTTGATGCGTAGTCATCATAAGGTGGAACATGGCAACAGCCAAAAAAACAACTAAGAAGACAACTACGAATGCAGGCGCTGATACTACAGAAAAAGTAGGAGCAGCCGAAACTACTACAGCAACCAAGACCGCTGCAAAGAAAACAGCCGCTAAAACAACGGCAACGAAAGCTACAGCTGCAAAGAGAACTCGTACTCAGAAGGCAGCTGCTGAAGAAACGGTTGCCGAAGTGACGGCAGAACCGGTTAAAAAAACGACGAGAAAGACATCGGCGGCTAAAGCCACACCTTCTAAAGCTGCTGAAGAAACCCCCGTAAAAAAGACAACTCGAAAGACAGCAGCTAAATCTGCCGCAGCTGACGAAACTGCTGGCGAAGCCGTAGCCGCAAAAGCTCCTGCTAAGAAAACAGCTGCTAAAAAGACAACGGCAAAGGCAAAACCTGAGGCCAAACGCGGCCGTCCCGGCAGAAAAGCAAAAGTTGAGACAACTGAGGACGACTTGGTTGGTGATAGCGACGACGACTCCATCGATGAAGAAGTCGCAATCGCTGAGTCCTATGTTCCGCCGGCTTCTGTTCGCGGAAAAGGCAAGGCACGTGACAAGGCAATGAAAGAAGCCTTGAACCGTAGCTATGCTCATCATGAAGAAGACGATAAAGAAACTCGTTTGAACAAGCTTAAGGCGTTAATTCGCATGGGTAAGGAAAGAGGCTATCTGACTTACTCTGAAGTTAACGACCACATGCCGGAAAATATCGTCGATCCGGATCAGATCGACCAGATCATTTCGACATTGGCTGACTTGGGTATTCAGGTTTACGAACAGGCCCCGACCGCAGACGATTTGCTCATCGGCGATTCTGTTCCGACTGCCAGCGACGACGCAGCGGAAGAAGAAGCTGAAGCTGCTTTGGCCACCGTTGACAGCGAATTTGGCCGTACGACTGACCCTGTCAGAATGTATATGAGAGAAATGGGTTCCGTCGAGCTTCTGACTCGCGAAGGCGAAATTGAAATCGCAAAGCGAATTGAAGACGGCTTGAAGCACATGGTTCACGCTATTTCCGGCTGCCCGACAACGATCGTTGCTATTTTGGAAGACGCTGAAAAGGTCAGAAACGGCACAATGCAGATCGACCAGATCGTGGACGGCTTGGTTGACGGTTTGGATGAAGAAGCCAGCGAGCAGGTGGCTGAAGACGACGAAAGCACGGACATTGGTGCTTCCGGTATGACGGCAGGTCAGATTGACGAACTCAAGACAGTCGTTCTTGCCAAACTCGACCACTGCAAAGAGCTTTATCAAGATCTGAAGCATGCCTACGAGGCTGAAGGTTACCGTTCTCCTGCCTTTATTAAGGCCCAGGATGCAATCCAGGAAGAACTGCTTTCTCTGCGCTTTACAGCTAACACTGTTGAACGCTTGTGCACCATGCTGAAAACGCAGGTTGAAGAAGTTCGTAAGTACGAAAGCCGTATTTACGACATCGTCGTCAATCGTGCAAAGATGCCGCGTGAGCTGTTCCTCAAGGAATTCCTTGACAACGAAACGAACTTGGCATGGTCTCAGGCAATTGCTGAGAGCGATAAGCCTTACGCAATCGACGTCAAACGTAAGCTTCCTGAAATTCAGCATCTCCAGCAGCAGCTTCAGAATATTCAGAATGCTGTAACGCTGCCTCTGAAGGATCTGAAGGACGTTTACAACCAGATGGCAACCGGTGAGGCTAAGGCTAGAAAAGCTAAGCGCGAAATGACCGAAGCTAACCTTCGTCTGGTGATTTCTATTGCTAAGAAATACACCAACCGCGGTTTGCAGTTCCTCGATCTGATTCAGGAAGGCAACGTCGGCTTGATGAAAGCTGTTGATAAGTTCGAATATCGCCGCGGATATAAGTTCTCTACTTATGCCACATGGTGGATTCGTCAGGCTATTACGAGATCTATTGCTGACCAGGCCAGAACCATTCGTATTCCGGTTCACATGATTGAAACCATCAACAAGATGAACCGTATTTCTCGCCAAATCCTCCAGGAAACCGGTGTTGAGCCGGATCCAGCAGAGTTGGCTGAGAAAATGGATATGCCGGAAGATAAGATCCGTAAGATCCTGAAGATCGCTAAGGAACCGATTTCTATGGAAACCCCGATCGGTGACGACGAGGATTCGCATCTTGGAGATTTCTTGGAGGACTTCGGAACTGTTGCTCCTGCGGAAGCCGCTCAGCAGTCCAGTCTTACCGAGATCACTAAGGAAGTTCTGGATTCTCTGACTCCGAGAGAAGCCAAGGTTCTAAGAATGCGTTTCGGCATTGAAATGAGCACCGACCACACGTTGGAGGAGGTCGGCCGTCAGTTCGATGTTACTCGTGAAAGAATTCGTCAGATTGAGGCCAAAGCCCTTCGTAAGCTTCGTCATCCAAGCCGTTCGGATAAGTTGAAGAGCTTCATGGAAGGCGGAAGCAATAACTAAGATTTAAAAACACGAAGTAGGGGCCGGAATTTTCCGGCCTTTGCTTTATCTGGAGCCGGACTGATTAACAGTTTGTTGTGCTATGTAGGTTCTTTTAGAACTCGGAGATGTTTATCTATGTTCGGCTAACTACGGAATTGATATAGAAGAGTTTTTTCTCGTGTCTCACTGGTTCCTGGTTCAAGTCCAGTTGGGGCCACCACCTTCTTAATTCTATTTATGACAACGCCTCAGTCTTTTGAGAAGGAAAGGTTAAAAACGAATCATTAGAAGTTCTGATAGAATTGCACTTCTGCACAATGGTGATCTCTTCATCATTAGGCCCCATAGCTCAGTTGGTTAGAGCAGTCGACTCATAATCGATTGGTCACTGGTTCAAGTCCAGTTGGGGCCACCACCTCATCTATTAAATCCAATTAATTGAAGTCAGGATGGAACAGATTCTGAACCCCGGCCTTCTGTAAACGTTATTATCCTCTTTCAGGTCAGCAGAGCATTTGTCTTTGAAATTAAATGGCTCTGAAATTTTCTAATCCAGGGAACTGTTCTTGAAATGATTCAAAACAGTCTCAGGGTTCTTTGCATATTTTCCCGATAGGAAATCTTTGCTAGAGTTAGTAAGGTGCTCTATGCCTTGTTTAAGTGAGTTCCCCGCGTAAGCGGGGATGAACCGAACTTAGTTAAAACGGTATCTGTAATTTTCATGAGTTCCCCGCGTAAGCGGGGATGAACCGTGAACGGAGTCAATATCAACCGGTCTAACACTGAGTTCCCCGCGTAAGCGGGGATGAACCGATCGAATCATTTTTCTCAGATTCCTAACTCACGAGTTCCCCGCGTAAGCGGGGATGAACCGATTACGGCCAAAATCCCGCCGATACCCGGTGAAGAGTTCCCCGCGTAAGCGGGGATGAACCGCGCAAAGAAAACGATGAGCGCTACGGCGTTTCGAGTTCCCCGCGTAAGCGGGGATGAACCGCCGGTAGAGTTTTCATCGTCAGTTTGCTGAATGAGTTCCCCGCGTAAGCGGGGATGAACCGGCTGTAGCAGCCGCGATCTTAGCCGCCATTCCGAGTTCCCCGCGTAAGCGGGGATGAACCGGAAACGTTACAGAGACTCCGTATCCGGTACTCGAGTTCCCCGCGTAAGCGGGGATGAACCGCAAGGTGTCTCGATTGGCTATATCGAAGCGAAAGAGTTCCCCGCGTAAGCGGGGATGAACCGTTGTGAAAGGTCTTTGATGTCGTACGCATACGGAGTTCCCCGCGTAAGCGGGGATGAACCGGGTTTGGTGATTGGTGCTTCATCCAACGATGAGAGTTCCCCGCGTAAGCGGGGATGAACCGATTTTTCTAGTAGGTCCAATCGTAGGCTTAATAGTGAAGATCGTGGCGGAAGTGATCAAAAAAGCAGTCTATGAAAAAATCCTCTCAAAGGACGGAGTTCCGTTAATAAATAACCGCTTTTCTTGTCTTTTATTGTCAACTTGATATTTAGAAATTGTCGGTTATCTCAACCAGTTGCGAAATCTCGAATTTCTTACCCTGCGGACAGGTTCATAACCAAATAAAAAATTAAAGAGAGGTTAACCATCTCTTTTATGTTGAAATTTTCGACTACTTAATGATCCTAATCCTATCAAAATGAAATAGTCAATTTTCTCAAGGATTTCTTCAGGTTGTGAACACCCCAAAAATTTGGAATTTTTATCTAGGTAAAAAATGATTACCCTTTAAGCCGACAACCTAACTTTCAAAATAATGAAAGTTTCTTGCATGTTTTCGATGTAATAAAGTGTAATACGATGTCGTAAGAACAATTACCCTTTTGATTTTATGCGCTACTGGGCAAAATATAGAAAAGACCACATCTCGGGAGTTGGGCGGATTCATTTACTCCCTTGCCACCTACTCGATGTGGCAGCCGTCGGTTATTTGATGGTAACCAATAATTTGTTTGGAGCTGCTGATACTCTCAAACAAGTTGGTCTGGAAGGAGAAAGCGGAGCGCAGTTTTTTGCTTGGCTTCTTAGTTCTCATGACATAGGAAAGTTTGCTTGCTCGTTTCAAAGGGAGGTTTGGGTAGGCGGTCAGGAAGATTGCCGTGAACTTGTCTGCCAGAATTTTAGGCACGATGTTTTGGGTTACGCTTTCTGGAGAGAGATTTTTGAAGAGCCTGAGAAATTAGAAAAAGTTTTGCCAAAGTCCGAGTTGGGTACAGGAAGAAAAGCTGGAATCCTAGACATTTGGATATCTGTTACAACAGGACATCATGGTGTTCCTCCTAAACTGAAAGAAAATCTAAATAATTTCACTTCTCAAAATAAGAAAGACGCATTCCAATATTTAGAAGAGGCATTGAAACTTTTTCCCTTAGCGGAAATCCCAGTTTGTTTTAAACAAAAGGAGGTTAGGCATAGGACTAAGTATTACTCCTGGGTAATCTCCGGATTGGTAGTTCTTTGCGATTGGATCGGCTCTAACGAGAAATTCTTTCAATGGGTTGATGAGGAATTTCCGCTTAAGGTGTATTGGGAAAAGGCTCTGTCAGAAGCTGAACGTGCCTTGGCTATTCTTCCACCTTCACCCAAGGTTTCAGAGTTTCAAAATATCCGATCTCTATTTCCTTATATCCACACACCCTCTCCTCTGCAAGAGGTATCAACGGAAATTCAACTCAACAAAATCGGAGCCCAATTGTTTATTTTGGAAGATTTGACAGGGTCGGGGAAAACAGAGGCTGCATTAACATTGGCTAAGAGACTGATGAGCAGTGGGAGGGCGAATGGGATTTTTTATGCTCTTCCAACCATGGCGACGGCAAATGCTATGTACTCCAGGTTGGTTGATGTTCTGAGTAAATTGTACTTACCCGGCTCAAAACCGAGCCTCATTCTCGCTCATAGCCGCAGCCGGTTAATGGAAGGCTTTACCAGCAAAATATGGGATAACCTGTTAAAAGGTTCCTCAGAGTTTAACAACGAAATTCCTGTTTACGCAGGTTGTGCGAGTTGGTTTGCCGAAAGCAGCAAAAAGGCGCTTTTGGCGGATGTAGGCGTCGGCACGATCGATCAAGCCCTGATGGGTGTCTTGCAGTTTCGGCATAACAACTTAAGGCTTTTGGGGCTGGAGAAAAAGGTATTTATTGTCGACGAGGTTCACGCCTACGACGCGTACATGGGTAAAGAGTTAGAGCAGTTAATTAGTGTCTTGGCTTATTACGGTGCCCCGATAATTCTGCTGTCGGCGACCATGTCTCGGACGCAAAGGACCCAATATTTATCTGCTTTTCAATCTGTCTTGTCAGTCGAACCGTCAAAAGATTCGGATGTTGAGACGTTAAGCTATCCCTTATTTACAAAGGCCGATTCGAACGGTATTGAATCGATACCTGTTCTCTCGAATCGCCCGAGAAATATCGATGTTTCATGGCTCTCCTCAGAGAAACAGTGCATCGAATACATTATCGAGAAGGCATCTTCAGGCAAAAGCGTGGTTTGGATTCGGAATACCATTGATGATGCTCTACGGGCGTTTCGATCATTACTTTCTTCTAAAAAAATTGATCCGGAAAAAATCCTACTTTTCCACAGTAGATTCGCATTTAGCGACAGACAGAGAATCGAAGAGCAGGCGGTGTCAGAACTAGGCAAACGCAGCTCTTCTGAACGAGCGGGGAAAATCGTCATCGCAACTCAGGTCATCGAACAGTCACTGGACATAGATGCTGATGAGTTGATTTCGGACTTGGCTCCGATAGACCTGCTGGTACAAAGGTCAGGCCGTCTGCACCGGCATAATCGAGATGCTTCTGGGAGAGTAAAGGATACTGGAGCGGATGAGAGGGGAACTCCGGTTCTTCATATTTTGGCCCCTAGATGGGCGGAATCTCCCCAACAAGATTGGTATTCGGCAATGTTTCATGCAGGTGCCTACGTTTATCCGAATCATGCGCGACTTTGGTTAACTCAGAAAGTCTTGAGAGAACAAGGAACTATCCAGCTCCCAGATAATGCACGGCTTTTGATTGAATCCGTCTACGGTAATGGCTTAGATATTCCTAGTGGATTACAAGATAGCGCACTCGAAGACCGTGGTAAAGAATACTCCGCTAGGTCAATGGCAAAAAATAATTTAATCGTTTTCTCGGCGGGCTATTCATCGGTGAGCTTCCAGGAAGATCTGAGCTCTGCTGATTGGAATTCAGGCGTTTCGGATGACATTGACGATAGCTATTTCGCGGGTGATGTTTCTACCCGACTGGCATCAGAGTCAGTTAACATATGGCTGGCAAAGAATACGAATGGAAAAATTATCCCCTATTCAGGAGGAGACGGTCCGGAGGCGTGGGAGTCGAGCAGACTATCCGTTCGGAGAGGCTGGTGGGAGAAAAACAAAAATGCCTGCATTGGTCTGTCTGAAGACTGCTTGGAGGACTGGTGCAGAGAACATAAAAAAAATAAGGACTATTCCCTTGTACTCCTCGTCGAGGAGAATTGCGATTTTTATACGGACAGAGAAGGGCTTGTCGGAAACAACAAAAAACAGGAGGAGTAATTGACGCAAATATCACTAATATCAGAGCAATGGATACCGGTCCGAGACAGGAAAGGTGTCGTCAGAAAAATCTCACCTCTTGAAATATTAGACGAAGAGATTGTGGACATTGCGGCTGAGAGGGCCGATTTTCAAACAGCACTGTGGCAGTTTTTAATTGGCCTCATCCAAACAACCCTGGCGCCGGAGGATGAAGACGCGTGGTTTGATATCTGGGAAGAAGGATTAGAAAAAGCGGACCTAGCTAAGGCATTTTCTAAGGTCGGGCCGGCGTTTATTTTTGGTCCCCAGAGCCCTTCATTCATGCAGGATTTTGACCAGCTGGAAGGAGAAGCGGTTCCTCTGGCCGCGCTTCTTCCGGAATCTCCGGGTGAGAACACCATAAAACATAATAAAGACTTTTTTATTAAGCGCGGAGAAAAAAGATTTTGTCCTCATTGTGCAGCAATGGCTCTATTTTCTTTGCAGTTAAATGCTCCCTCTGGAGGACAAGGGTATCGTACCGGCCTTCGCGGAGGCGGTCCGCTTACCACTCTAATTGAACTTCACAGTTACAAAGGCGACCGAAATGTTCCTCTTTGGCGCAAGTTATGGGCCAATGTTATGCCGGAGTTTGAGTCGAATCTGCCCGTACCTAAAGAATTTGATGCGGCGGTTTTTCCTTGGATGGGAAAAACAAGGACCAGCAAAGCTAAAGGGAGCGAGACGACTCCGGAACAAGTTAATCCTCTTCAGGCATACTGGGGAATGCCTCGCCGAGTACGGATCGATTTTGAGGATCTGGAAGAAGGGAGGTGTGATTTTTGCGGAGAGGAAAGTGATCAGCTGCTTTCAAAAATGAAAGTACAAAACTACGGGATCAACTATTCTGGTTGGGTTCATCCCCTGACACCCTACAGATGTAAGTTAAAAACTCCCGGAGAGTTAAATTCCGTAAAGCTTCAGCCGGGCGGCTTGGTTTGGAAGGATTGGCTCGGTTTAAATGAGGAAACAACCCGCAAGGATACAAAAGAAATTCCTGCGCTGGTTGTGGAAACTTTCAAACATCACATTGGTACTGAAACAAAACACGGCCTTTGGGGATTCGGGTACGACTTCGACAACATGAAAGTACGATGCTGGTATGAGCATCATCTTCCCCAATTATTGTCAAAAGAAATGCAGTCTTCCTTACAGGTTGCTCAAGACAAGGCTGCACGGACTCTTCTTGGGCTGAAAAGAGCATTCAGTAAATTAAATCGTGAGTGTTCTTATTTGGACGTTGAGTTTTGGAATCTTACTCAAAATCTGTTTTTAGGTTTGATTAGGGAACTAGACGAGAAAAACTCGGACTCAGAATCACTCAGCGCTTTTATAAAAAACATAAATCGATTTGCACTGAATTTTTTTGATGACAGAACTTTTTCCTCTCAGATGAATCCAAAAGATTACAAAGAGTGTTCGGAAGCAAGAAAAAATTTATTGGCGAGTCTTTATGCCAAATCAAAATCTACTCCTAAGGAGGCGAAATGAGCTTTATTCGAGGAACCGAGTATGCCAATAAGCTGAACAGCTGGCATAACAATTTGGAAGAAGATCGGCAGCAGAGAGCTAGTTTGCGTAGATGCTCTTCGCTGCTGGATGTTTACACATCCTCAGGATTCCGGGATTTGCTATTTAAGTTAAAACCTCTGTGGGAAGGAAAAGCCGCTTGGCGTTTTACGGCTCTGGCTATCATTGCCGGCGTTGTGTCTCATGTATCGGAAAATGATCCCACCCTCTCATTTGCCGAACGGATGGCTCAGAAGAATGGCGGAGCACCCGTAATGAGCGAGCTGCGTTTTCGCCGACTATTAGCAGTCAGAACAGAAGAGGGGTTGTTTAGAGAGTTAAGACGAGCCGTAAAGCTTGCTGATGGCAGACTAAACATAGTTTCGCTGGCAGACGATGTTTTTAGGTGGTGCGCTGATAATCAAATGTTGGCTTTCAACAAAGGTCAAGATATTCGCCCAACAGATTTAATCCAGGTTCGCTGGAGTTTAGATTATTACGGCGCGTCAGATGACAACAATCAAGAGTAATTTTTAAGGAGAGAACAATGTCCAACTTTATTCAACTTCATTTCTTAACAGCCTTTCCCGCGGCTAATCTCAATCGAGACGATACTGGAGCTCCTAAAACTGTGATGTTTGGCGGTGCTACTCGACTTAGAATTTCCTCTCAGAGTCTGAAGCGCGCCTGGCGAATCTCTGAAGTCTTCTCCGAGCAATTGAAAAAACACATCGGAATCAGAACTTGCCGAATTGCCACTGAAGCCGCAAAGATTATGATGGACGGGGGTGTTGATCAGAAAACAGCTGTCAAGTGGGCAGCTGAGATTGCCAACAAACTAGGCAAAGCAAAAAAGGATAAGGATTCCAGTTCACTTGTAAATACAGAAACAGAGCAACTCGTCCATATTAGCCCTGAGGAGATGGAAAAAGTTAGGGTTCTTGCAAAGCGTCTTTCTGAAGAAAAGAGGGAACCAACTGAAGAGGAATTAGCCATCTTCCAAAATAAGAACCATGCTGTGGATATCGCTTTGTTCGGAAGAATGCTGGCAAGCTCGCCTAAATTTAATGTAGAAGCTGCTTGCCAAGTGGCTCATGCGATTGGAGTATCCGCTTCTGTTATTGAAGACGATTTTTTTACAGCGATCGATGATTTGAAGCAAGAGGCTGATGATGCAGGGGCCGGACACTTAGGCGAAACAGCATTTGGATCTGCTGTTTTTTACAACTATATCTGTTTAGATTTCGATTTGCTCGTTAAGAATCTTGACGGAGACGAACCTCTGGCCAAAAAAGCGGTTATTGCCTTGGTAGAAGCGGCGTTAACAACTCCTCCCACCGGCAAGCAGAATAGCTTCGGCAGCAGAGGTTATGCCCTTTGGGCGCTCGCTGAAAAAGGGGAATTCCAGCCTCGTTCCTTGGCTGCTGCTGTTTGCCATCCCATCTCCGGAAATAACATGATCTCAGATGCGATCACAAGGTTGGAGACATTCCGAGAAAATTTGAACTCTGTTTATGGACAGCAAACCGCTTTCAGGAAATTTGATGTCACAAAACCGTCGGGATCTATGTCCGAATTGCTTGAATTCGTTGGTCAGTGAGCGAGTTATGGATCAATTTCTGATATTTCAACTATTCGGGCCAATGGCGTCGTGGGGAGAGTGTGCTCCGGGCGGAGTTAGGCAAACGCTGGGTATTCCCACAAAATCAGCATTGCTGGGAATTCTTGAGGGTGCTGTGGGCATTACGAGAGATCGGGAGAAAATGCATGGGGCCTTTGCAGCAAACTATGAGTTTGTAATTTGCGGAAGTGAAAACCCCGTTTGGGCTCAGGATTTTCATACTGTCCAGGTTCCTAAAGAAAATAAGAAGATTCTTTATTTAACTCGTAAAGAGGAACTCTCTAACCCTGAACAGCTCGAGACGATACTCTCTACTCGAGATTATCTAAGCGACTCTTGGTGGCTTGTAGCTGTTAAAGCCAAGCCACAGGCACCCTATTCGCTAGAGGAACTTAAAGAGTATATGGAGCGTCCGACGTTCACACCGTATTTGGGCCGGAAGAGCAATCCTTCAGGTTTGCCCTTTTGCCCTCAGATTATGAGCGGAGATCTCAAAGGTGTCTTAGGGAGCTGCTCTAAAAAATTTAAGGAGAAATTAAATTCGGTGGGCCTCAATCTTCCGGAACTCCAGGCAGATGGCTATTGGGAGGGAGAGTGTCAAGATCTCAAACCGAAATTTATTATTAGAAGAAGAGACGTACCGCTTAGCCGCACTAAATGGTTGTTTGAGGAGAGAACCATTAATTACGGAGAAGTGTTAAACAGGGAGGATTCGCAATGTACTACTCCAGAATAACCCTTGACCTTGCGAAATTACCTCCGGGACGCCTAAAGGAATTAATAACGAAAGGGAGCTACGCTCTTCACCAGTGGGTATGGCTGCTCTTCACGGATGACGAAACAAGGAAATTCCTTTTCCGAGAAGAAGAGGGGCAGGGCTTCTTAAGATTCTATGTTCTTTCTGAAAATGCTCCTACGAAGAACGATCTATTCCAGATAGAGACAAAAGAATTTAAACCAAAGCTTAGAAAAGGGGATCGCCTTATTTTTTCTTTGAGGGCCAATCCTACGGTTTGTCGAAAAGGCAGAAGATACGACCTATTTATGGACTTAAAGAAGAGGGTACCCCAGCTTGAAAGGCAGGATCTCCTAATACTTCAACAGGCAGAAGCAGCGGAATGGTTAAAAAGGCAAGGGACAGGAGCAGGCTTTTCCCTAATTTCATCAAATGTGGAGAGTTATCAAGGGAAGTGTGTGTATGGGAAAAACGGAGACCGAATCACATTCTCTATCATGGATTTTTCCGGAGTTTTAGAGATTTGTGATCCTGAGAAATTTCTAAGAAAACTCCTGATCGGCTTTGGGAAGGAGAAAGCTTTCGGGTGTGGTCTCATGCTGATTAGAAGGCAGGTGGCCTGGTGATTCCTCCTCTTGGACCGATCATGCTCAAGGACCGTATTTCGATGATTTTTTTGAGATACGGTCATCTAGATGTGATAGACGGAGCATTTGTACTGGTTGACCAGAACGGAGTCCGAACGCATATTCCAGTTGGATCTGTGGCTTGCATCATGCTGGAGCCGGGTACGCGCGTTTCCCATGCTGCGGTCAAGTTAGCCTCTGTAGTTGGAACTCTTCTCGTTTGGGTCGGGGAAGCTGGTGTTCGTCTGTATTCATCCGGTCAACCGGGAGGTGCCAGATCTGATAAATTGCTGTATCAAGCGCGCCTGGCTTTGGATAAGGAACTTAGGCTCAGGGTTGTTCAAAGAATGTACGAGTTACGCTTTAAGGAACGGCCTGATAAAAATCTATCCGTCCAACAATTGATGGGCATAGAAGGCTTCAGAGTTAAAGAAACCTATAGGCTCCTGGCACAGAAGTATAGGGTGACTTGGCATGGCCGTCGTTATGATCCTAAAGATTGGGAAAAAGGTGATATCGCGAATCGCTGTATCAGTGCTGCAACCTCCTGTTTGTACGGCATAACAGAAGCTGCAGTTTTGGCGGCAGGCTATGCGCCGGCAATCGGTTTTATTCACAGCGGTAAACCTCTATCGTTTGTGTATGACATCGCAGATATCATCAAGTTTGACGCCATAGTTCCAAAAGCATTTGAGATAGCGGCGCAGAAGCCTCCCGAACCGGACAGAGTTGTTCGACTGGCCTGCAGAGATATCTTTAGAAGGACCAAACTGACTGAACGAATCATTCCCATGATCGAAAATGTTTTGGCTGCGGGAGGAATCGAGCCTCCTAAACCTGATAAAGATATGTGGGCACCGGCGATTCCTGAACCTGATACGCTCGGAGACCCAGGTCATAGAGGAAAAGGCTAATGACAATGGTGGTCGTAGTTACAGAGAACGTTCCTCCAAGGTTAAGAGGCAGATTAGCGATCTGGCTGTTGGAAGTTCGAGCTGGTGTATACGTGGGAGATGTTTCTAGGAGAGTGAGAGAAATGATTTGGAATCAAATGACGCTCCTCTGTGAGGATGGGAACGTCGTCATGGCATGGGCGACGAACAATGAAACTGGATTTGATTTTCTAACCTTTGGTAAAAATAGACGAATCCCGGTTGAGATGGACGGTCTTCGCTTGGTTTCGTTTATACCGTCGTCTTAATTCGTTAGTTAATGCTCTTTAAAAATTTCGATTAAATGCCTAAAGTATGAATAGACGGATTTATACCGTCTTTAAGTGAGTTCCCCGCGTAAGCGGGGATGAACCGTTCGACACTCTGCCCAAATTGAATCAGGATTTGAGTTCCCCGCGTAAGCGGGGATGAACCGCAGGTTTATGAAAAGTTCAACCCGATGACTGGGAGTTCCCCGCGTAAGCGGGGATGAACCGCAACCTGAGCCGCATTTTGACGTGCTAGAGCGGAGTTCCCCGCGTAAGCGGGGATGAACCGTAGGAGATTTGAGAAATGCTGGTCTCAATCCTAGAGTTCCCCGCGTAAGCGGGGATGAACCGGAGATTTATACGCAAGGTACTGCCGATGATAAGAGTTCCCCGCGTAAGCGGGGATGAACCGCTCGATGACGTTTTACGCTAATCGTTGTTCCTGAGTTCCCCGCGTAAGCGGGGATGAACCGGTAGTGATTTTTCTGCCGTTAAAGAGGCTGAAAGAGTTCCCCGCGTAAGCGGGGATGAACCGGCACTCATGCAGTCGATCACGGAGCATGAGAAGAGTTCCCCGCGTAAGCGGGGATGAACCGGACGCTCCAAAGGCAATTTTCGCTGTTCTTGAGAGTTCCCCGCGTAAGCGGGGATGAACCGGTTATAGAGTTAACTCTTTGTATCTCCAAAGCGAGTTCCCCGCGTAAGCGGGGATGAACCGGTTCGCCGTCGTAACCTCCGTGCGAGACCTATGAGTTCCCCGCGTAAGCGGGGATGAACCGCGTCTCCGTTTATGGAAGCGCCCCGATCAAGCGAGTTCCCCGCGTAAGCGGGGATGAACCCGGGCTCTCTGGACCCAGTTGAAACCGGTGTGCGAGTTCCCCGCGTAAGCGGGGATGAACCGATTCGACTTTGCTTAAATGGCGGCACTGCGATGAGTTCCCCGCGTAAGCGGGGATGAACCGTAGTCGCGTTTTGCTCTGACTTCTGTTGCTTTGAGTTCCCCGCGTAAGCGGGGATGAACCGGCACACATTGAAACGCTGATGCCTGTCACAACGAGTTCCCCGCGTAAGCGGGGATGAACCGTGCCTGCTGAATCTTTTTTTAGATAGCCTGTAGAGTTCCCCGCGTAAGCGGGGATGAACCGGGTACGGAGGAACAGTAAATGGACTTTTTCGCGAGTTCCCCGCGTAAGCGGGGATGAACCGAGGAGAATAAACACCTTCTTGACTTTGACTTTGAGTTCCCCGCGTAAGCGGGGATGAACCGCCTGCCTCGCTCACGTTGTCGGATCGCAAGTTGAGTTCCCCGCGTAAGCGGGGATGAACCGCTAACGATTTTGTCAGAAAATGAGCCTACTGCGAGTTCCCCGCGTAAGCGGGGATGAACCGATCAACGGATCATTGATGAGGCCATCCGGAAAGAGTTCCCCGCGTAAGCGGGGATGAACCGTCTTCTAGGCTGTACTTGCCCGTCTCGCAGATGAGTTCCCCGCGTAAGCGGGGATGAACCGTATTGGAAGGCGCCCCAGGCATAGATTTAGAGGAGTTCCCCGCGCAAGCGGGGATGAACCGGCACAAGCCCGCACGAATATCGGAGCCGCCAAGAGTTCCCCGCGTAAGCTGGGATGAACCGGTCAGCAACGTAACCTAGACGATCTAAATCCTGAGTTCCCCGCGCAAGCGGGGATGAACCGTCCAACTGGACAATGGCCCACGACGGCTTAGAGAGTTCCCCGCAAGCGGGGATGAACCGACTGATTGATGTTGAAAATCCAACAGCTATGCGAGTTCCCTGCGCAAGCGAGGGCGGACCGATGGATTGGGTCATCGATCATCTCGATGTCAAAGAGTTCCCCACAAGCGGGGATGGACCGTGGATTCAGCAATAATTCAAGAAGACCTCCGCTTCTTTCCTCATTATGTTATTGGAGGGGTTGATCGAAAAAACAATTTCTTCTTTCCCTTTACTGCTGAGTTGTACACGTACATGGAAGTGAACCGTAATGATGGATTTTTCAACGGTTTAATTTCAAGTACTAGATGAACCGTAGTCACTTACTGTCTTAGATATTGTTGTTGGAAATCCTTCTGCGAAAAGAGTCGGAATTGATAGAAACTATCTTTCTATTCGTATTAATTCACTATCATCTCCAAAGCCTTTTAGGCTTCTCTTTCTAATTCGAAAAAGAAGGTTTTGCTCAAGAATTTAGTGCGCTAAAAGTATTAATAAAATCACAATATTGATTAAAGAACATACCTTCTATCAGCCAGATGGCTTTGAAGGATGAAAGCTCATCACCCATTGTGCCTATTCATGGTCGAGCACAATAAGCGCAAGTTCTAGAGTTGTAGAATGTTTCTTTTGGGATTTTTTTGAAAAAATAGATAAATGGCAGAATGTCAAAATTTTGAACAGTTTGGATTAGCCCCGAATTTACTTTCCGCAATTAAACGAATGGGATATACAAAGCCGACCGCGATCCAATGTAAGGCAATCCCAGTCGTTCTTCAAGGACGCGACGTTATGGGAGCGGCCCAGACCGGAACTGGCAAAACCGCTAGTTTTGGACTTCCTGTCCTTCAAAAACTTTTGCCATTAGCAAATACAAGCACATCTCCGGCGCGTCATCCTGTACGAGTTTTGATTCTATCTCCGACAAGAGAGTTGGCAGATCAAACAGCAGAGGCACTTTCAAATTACGCAGCTGATACACCCATCCGAATTGGCGTTGTTTATGGCGGGGTGGATATCAAACCTCAAGCTGAGGCATTAAGGAAGGGCGTGGAGATTTTGATCGCGACACCCGGACGCTTATTGGATCATCTCGAGCAGAGAAACACTAATCTTAATCAGAGCGGCATTGTCATTTTGGATGAAGCCGACCGTATGTTGGATATGGGCTTTCTGCCGGACATCTCCAGGATCCTGAATGGGCTTCCCAAAAAGCGCCAGAATCTGATGTTCTCAGCTACGTTCTCTCCGGAAATTAAGAAGTTAGCCGGAAATTTCTTGACTGATCCTGTTGTTATCGAGGTGGCTCGCCAAAACGCGACCGCAGCTACCATTAAACAGGAGGTCTTCTCTGTTAACGAGCTTCAAAAAACGGATGCTTTAGTGGAACTTCTGAAAACCCGCGGAGAAGACCCCGATGGCAAACCGCTCCAGACAATCGTATTCGTCAATGCAAAATTGACGGCGCGTAGACTTGCACGTGAATTAGAAAAATGTGGATTCAATGCTGATGCAATTCATGGAGACAAAACCCAAGAAGAGCGCTTGAAGCTGTTGAAAGATTTCAAGGATGGAACCTTAAATATCATGGTGGCGACGGATGTCGCAGCCCGCGGTTTGGACATTGCCGAGCTGCCGCTCGTGATTAATTACGACGTTCCATTTGTTCCTGAGGACTATGTTCATCGAATTGGCAGAACAGGTCGCGCAGGAAGTTCGGGCCTGGCATTGATGCTGGTTACAGACAAAGATAAGAAGAGTTTTGATGCGATTCGCAAGCTGACGAGGGTAAATTTAATCCCGCAGGAGCTTGATCCTGAACCTCGCAAGAGAGCAAGATTTCCACGAAAGTTTTCCTCAAGTACAGATGCTTGGAAAGCTCCTCGCAAGCCGGAGGATCCATTTTTCTCACGGCCCTATGTACCAGGTCGTTCTTCTGGAAAGAAACCCGCCCCACAAAATTTCTCAAGATCTGTCTCTGGGGAGAAGAGAGAAGTTGCAGTTCTGTTAGGTGGAACAGGCCGCAGAAACTAGGCTTTAATTTGGAATCTCGTTCTCCAACGCTTAACTGCCTCTGAATAAAACTCGTCGAGAGTATCGAAAGCAAAAGGTTTGAATCCTAGGTGAGTCCAGGCACGTGCGGCTTCTTCTTCGGGCTTGCTTCGATCAATCGCTGGGGCCAATGTCTGTTTAGAGAGCTTGTTCCCCTTCTTGTCTAGTACAAGCGGGATGTGCATGTACCCTGGTGTAGTTAAACCTAATGCTATCTGAAGCAAAATTTGTCGCGGCGTGTTGTCTATCAAGTCAGCACCGCGGACAACGTGTGTCACGCCCTGGAATCCGTCATCGACGACAACGGCGAGTTGATAGGCCCAGAGTCCGTCGGCTCTCCGAATAACAAAATCGCCGATTTCTCTCAAAACGTTCTGTTTAAACGTACCTTGCCATCTGTCATTGAAAGAGATGAAACCGTCGTCTACAAGAAAGCGCCACGCACGAATCGGTGCACCGCCTGTTCCATGGCGACAAGTTCCGGGATAGGCGCCCTGTGGCAAGCCGGCAGCTAAGCAGGCGGCTTCGATTCTTTTGCGAGTGCAAGCACACCCATAGGCCAGACCTTTACCGATTAAAAAGTTGAGGGCCTGTTGATAGGCCTCAATTCGAGTTGACTGTCTGAGAATTGGACGATCTGAGTGTAGCTTGAACGCTTCGATGGTTTCGAGCTGATCCTCTGCTGCCCACGCAGGTTCACGAGGCGGATCAATGTCCTCGACGCGAATAATCCACGTTCCTCTATGAGCTTTAGCATCGAGATAACTTGCTAAAAGGCATGCCAAACTTCCGGCGTGTAGATGGCCGGTTGGGGATGGTGCAAAGCGTCCGATGTAATGACTCAAAAAAAATCTCCTCAAACTGATAACGAAATTTTAGTCTGAGGAGAAATTACGAGGTCAACTATTCCTCTTTTTCTTTCTTTGGAGAAGGATTTTCAGTCATAGACTGCGGGACTCCTATGATGGCTGCAGCTTGTGCCGGCGGAACTTGTCCGATGGCTTTCGCACTCTCCGAAGGATCTGCCGAGGGAACAAGATTTGTAGGAGCAGGTGCCCGGAGATTAGAAGGCACAGGAGAAGAGGTGCCTGAAACCTGAGCATTGAACGCAACAGGTGTCGGTGTCGGGGAGACAGTGACCCCATAGGAGGGTCCCGGCATCACAATGCCGTTGGCTACACACGCATCATTGATAGCGTTCAAAAAGGCCGCTTCTAGGCGGTACGGCTCCATCAATTCAATCGGATCAACCCAAACAACCAGTTCTACATTAATGCCAAAATTCCCGAATCCGGTGATACCGCACTCTACCTCATGGAGTGCATCGGGCTTAATACAGAACGGAACTGAGACGGCAGCCTTTTCAATAATTTCTTTAACCTTGCGAAAGTCAATGCCGTAAGGGATCGAGAACGGATAGATCTTTCGAACGCCTCGGCGATCCATGGTGTAATTGGTAAAAGAGCCGTTAATCAGGGAAGCATTAGGGATGATGATTGCTTGACCAGTCGGGGTTACAATACGCGTGGCACGAATCGTGATCATGGTCACCCGGCCCACCTGGCCGCTCGGAGTGGCAATAATATCGCCTAAGCTGACCGCACGTTCCGATATCAAAATCAAACCGGCAACGGAGTTATTGACAATCGTCTGTAGTCCGAAGCCGATGCCTACTGATAAGGCAGAAACTAAGATCGCCAAGTGTGTGATCGGGAGACCGATCATCGATAAGCCCATCAGAATGCCGACGGCCAATATGCCCCAGTGGATGAAGCGGGCAAACATTGAAAGGGATTCCGGACGGACGGAGTTGTGACGGGAGCCGAACTTCCTGATGCTTTCTTCTCCTAACTTGCCAAGCCAATAAGCAATGAGAAAGACCAAGCAGAACTCGAGAATATCGAACGTGTCGATCTGACTGCCGCCGGCCGTAAACAGCGGTACGTGCAAGGGCTCAAGGATCGCCTCCGACCCGCTTAACAGTTTGTCCCAAAAAGATTCCATGATCTTAGTTTTTATACATTTTTCCTAAGGATTCCAGCATAAAAAAGAGCGCCTTAAAAAAGCGCACTTTTGCCTCAAATCGGATACAAAGCTTTATTGGGAAGCTACTAAAGATTTTTCTAAAAAGTCAGACAGATCTGTGACTTCCTCGATGCTTAAATCATGACCGGCTCCGTCATATCCCTTGGACCAAAGATCGGTTGCTCCGAGCTTACGAAGTTCTCTAACACTGATCTCAGGGTACACGGGCGGTACGTCGCTGTCTTCTTTTCCATAGGCGAGGAAAATCGGAGAGAGGATGCCTTGACCGACATGCTCAATATCGTCAGCAGACTCAATGGGCAGATAGCCGCTCAGGCAGAAGATGCCGCCGATCGGACGGTCGAGTTTCAGAGCCGTGTAAAGCGCAACGCAGCCGCCCTGTGAGAAACCTCCTAAGAAGATTCGATCCCGTCTAATGCCTTTCGTCTCTTCCAGGGCAATTAAACGTTCTGCGATACGGGCGCTCTCAATAAGTGCCGGCTCGTCGCTGGCACCGATTCCGTCGGTGTCGAGAAGATCGAACCAGCCGCGCATCAGGAAGCCTTCATTTGCTGCAATCGCACGTTCAGGTGCGGTCGGAAGAATCAAACGAGCCTGTTCGACAGGTGCGCCGCATGCTGCAAGTTCCTCTCGGAAATGTTCGAAATCCGATCCGTCGCTGCCCAAGCCGTGCAGCATGATGATCGTGGAGTCCGCTTTGCCTTCTTTTGGTTCAATGATTTTTGCATCAATGACATGAGGCTGCGGCGCGGATTTCGGGCGGAAAGCCTTAACGACATTAGGACGGGTTTCAATGGCCGGACCGCCGATCAAATCAATACAGTAGGGTACTGCCGCAAAAATACCGTGAATGCCTTTGGAAGGAATGCCTTCCAAAGTTTCAGCGATAGCCTTGGGCTGCCCCGGAAGGTTAATGATCAAAGCGGCATGATCTTTGATTTCGCGAAGCACGCCGACCTGGCGGGACAAAATCGCGGTCGGAACAAAGGCAAGAGAAACCGCACGCATTTGTTCTCCGAATCCCGGAAGGGTACGAGTGGCGACAGCCAGCGTGGCTTCAGGCGTCACGTCACGACGAGACGGACCGGTGCCTCCGGTTGTCAGAATCAAATCGCAGTTTTCCTGATCACACAATTCTTTCAGAGTCGCTTCGATAAGCTGCTGTTCATCAGGAATGAGTTTTTCCACAACTTCATAGTCAGAAAGCAAAGCCTTAGCGAGCCATTCTTTTAAAGAGGGAATGCCTTTGTCCTGATAAGTTCCGGAAGAGGCACGATCGGAAATGGAAACCAGACCGATTTTTGCTTTGCTATTCTTCATCGTCTTCCTCCTCAGTCGCTTCCAACACGATCGGAGGAAGAACCATTGCGTAGATTAGTTTGTAGAGTGCACGGGCGGATTTCGGAGGCTTATTGCCTTCGGCTTCTTTACGAGCATTACGGATAAGCTGACGAACTTCCTGAACATTGACGTCAGGGAACTGAGCAATAAATTTTGTCAGAGCGGCATCATCTGCAATCAACGCATCTCTCAGACGTTCACTCTTATGCAGTGCGGCCACCGCCGCTTTATCGTTGCCTGTTGCACGGTCAATGGCCTGACGAACGGCGTCTTCGTCTAATGCTCTCATGTATTTGCCGATAAGCTGGAGCTGGCGTCGTTTGGCACCGAAGGAGGGAACACGGTGATAATCCTCAATGGCTTTAAGAATGACTTCGGGAAGTTCGATTTTTGCCAGCGTTTCGGCACCCAGGGTGGTCAGTTCTTTACCGAGATCCTGCAGATGCTCGGCCCTTCTTTTCAGTTCACTTTTGCTCGGACCGCTGTACTCTTCTTCAAGGTTTTCGTTTGTATTCTTCATATTAGCGTGACCTTCTTTAGTAATATTTGCATCAAGCGCTATCATAATCTCCAATCTTTAGTTTCCGCTTCAAAATATGAGTCAAACTCCCACAATAAGTAGCTCAGAAGAGCTCGGTTCCTTGGTTTCGCATGCTTTAGACACAGCGCTTTCTCTAGGTGCAACTTCCGCTTCGGTAGAAGTCAGTGAAGAGAAGGGGACATGTGTTACGGTAAGAAATCGGGAAACGGAATCCATCGAACATACCCATGACCGAGATTTCGGAATTACCGTCTATCTCGGTAAATCTAAGGCTGTGGCTTCCAGCGGAGACTTTCGCAAAGAATCGATCTTAAGAACGGTCAAAGCGGCGCTTGATATGGCGCGCTACACCACACCGGATGAATGCAACGGCCTGCCGGATAAAGAACGACTCTGCACGAACCCACGTCAGCTTGATCTCTTCCATCCGTGGAACATCTCGATTGAAGAACAGGTTCAAAAGGCGGTCGAAGCAGAAAAAGCGGCATTGAGTGTCGATAAACGCGTGGTGAATTCCGACGGCGCAATGGTCACGACAACGATCGGCTCTTTTATCTTGGGAAATACCGAAGGCTTTTTGCACGGCTATCCCTTTAGCGACCATTCGATTGACACCTCAGTGATCGCTGAGGACCAAAACGGAATGCAGGTCGGCTCCTGGCACACTTCCGGCGTTTCGTCGATGGATTTGCTCTCGCCGCAGCAGGTCGGCATGATCGCCGGCCAAAGAGCTGTAGATCATCTGTCGGCACGCGGTTTATCGACCCGCAAGTGCCCGGTCGTTTTTGAAGCACCGGTTGCCAAGAGCTTATTCAGAACCTTTGTTCATGCGGCAAGCGGTTCAGCGTTGTACCGCAAGACCTCCTTCCTCGAAGGAATGCTGAATAAACCGATTTTCCCCGATCATCTTTCCATTTTGGAGAATCCGTTCATCCCGCGCTATTGGGGCTCGGCGCCTTTTGATGATGAAGGCGTCCGTCCTTCTGAACGCTTAGTCGTCGATCACGGTGTGCTGAGCGGACTTTTTCTGAGCAGCTATTCGGCTCGCAAGTTGGGAATGACGACAACAGGAAATGCCGGCGGACCCTACAACCTCATCTTCTCCGAAGCACCGGAAGCCTCCGAAAAAACGCTTTCCGCATTGCTCTCCCGTATGGGAACCGGCCTCTTAGTAACTGAGCTCATCGGGCAGGGCGTCAACTACACGACAGGAGATTTCTCTAAGGGCGCATCCGGTTTCTGGGTGGAGAACGGAAGGATCGCTTACCCGGTGGAAGGCATTACCGTTGCTGGCAATCTCAGAGACATCTTCATGTCTATCGAAGCGATGTCAGACGACGTGGACTTGAACGGCTGCTACCTCAGCGGATCGGTGCTGATTAAAGAAATGACCGTTGCCGGAAATTCTTAAGTCTGAAAAAAGCCGCTCCTGCTAATTTCTCCTCAGAAGTCCGAATAATTTCTTTCAAATTATTACAATTAGGGATCTATAACAAAACGAATCTCGTAGGAGAAAAAATGCAGAAAAAAGATATTGACTGGAGCAAATTAGGCTTCGGCTACACACCGACCGACTACCGTTTCGAAGCTCATTGGAAAGACGGTAAATGGGATGAAGGTAAGATGATCACTGATTCCAATATCGAACTGTCCGAAGCCGCTTGCGTATTCCACTATGCCCAGTGCTGTTTTGAAGGGTTGAAAGCTTACACCACCGTCAACGGCGATATCGTTACTTTCCGTCCGGATTTGAACGCAGAACGTATGATGGGCAGTGCCGAACGCCTTGAAATGCCGGCTTTCCCGAAAGAAAAATTCATTCAGGCCGTCAAGGACGTTGTCGCAGCCAACGCTGCTTGGGTTCCTCCTTACGGCACCGGCGCAACGCTGTACATCCGCCCCGTCATGATCGGTTCCGGTCCTCAGATCGGTGTGGCGCCGGCCCATGAGTTTATTTTCAGAATTTTCGTGATGCCGGTCGGCGCATATTTCAAAGGCGCTATCAAGCCGCTTAAGCTGACGGTTCCTGAGTTCGACCGTGCCGCTCCCCGCGGAACCGGTCATATCAAAGCCGGTCTGAACTACGCTATGAGTCTGCATCCGACAATGGAAGCTCATCGCCACGGCTACGCCGAAAACATCTACCTTGATCCGGCTACACGCACCTATATCGAAGAAACCGGCGGTGCCAACCTGATTTTCGTTGACAAAGAAGGCACAATCATTGTTCCGAAGTCCGATTCCATTCTTCCTTCCGTCACACGCCGCTCTTTAATCGACGTTGCCAAGAGATTGGGCTATAAGGTTGTTGAGCGTCCCGTTAAGCTGAACGAACTCAAAGACATGGCTGAAGGCGCTCTTTGCGGTACGGCTGCCGTCTTGGCTCCGATCGGTATGGTCAATACACCTGACGGCGATATCTACTTCCCATCCGGCATGGAAAAGATGGGTCCTATCTGCACCAAGCTCAGAGAAACACTGACCGGTATCCAGATGGGCGAAATCGAAGGTCCTGAAGGCTGGGTCGTCAAGATTGACGCTGAATAATTTTTGCTGAATAGCAAAAGCGAAACGCCCGGAGAGATCCGGGCGTTTCGCGTGGGAGCAAGGGAACTTTTAAGGTTCCCGTGCGTTCCTGAATTATTTATGAGCGCGGTTCTTGAGACGCTCTTTCCAAATGCCGACTTGTTTGGCGACCTGAGAAGGTGCCGTGCCGCCGGTGTGGTTGCGGGAAGCAATGGAGCCTTCAAGCGTCAGACTGTCGTAAACATCTTCACCGACTTTATCGCTGAATTCTCTTAATTCCTCAAGCGTGAGGTCATGCAGACCGCAGCCTTTCTCAGAAGCAAGACGCACGGCGCAGCCGACAGCTTCGTGAGCGTCACGGAAGGGCAGGCCTTTGCGGACGAGGTAGTCGGCGAAGTCTGTAGCGGTTGGATAACCGAGCATGACGGCTTCACGCATACGGGCCTTGTTGACCTGGATTCCGGGGATCATTTCGATGAAAGCGCGCAGAGTGTCTTTGACGGTATCAATCGTGTCAAAGAGCGGCTCTTTGTCTTCCTGATTGTCTTTGTTGTAAGCAAGGGGCTGTCCCTTCATCAGCATCAGAAGGCCCATCAGGTGACCGACCACGCGTCCGGACTTGCCGCGGGCAGCTTCCGGAACGTCCGGATTCTTTTTCTGCGGCATGATGGAGGAACCCGTCGTGAATCTGTCCGGCAGCATGATGTATGCGAAGTTGGTGTTCATCCAGTAGATGAGCTCTTCGGACATACGGGAAATGTGGATCATGATGAGCGAAGCGCAGGAGCAGAATTCAATTGCAAAATCGCGGTCGCTGACGGAGTCCAGAGAGTTCTGAGTCACACCTTCAAATCCGAGCAGTTCTGCCGTGTATTCGCGGTCAATCGGATAGGTGGTGCCGGCAAGAGCAGCGGCACCGAGCGGAGAACGATTGACGCGTTTGCGGCAGTCAGCCAAGCGTTCGCGGTCGCGCTCGAACATTTCGGCATAAGCCAGGCAGTGATGGCCGAGAGTGACGGGCTGAGCAACCTGCATGTGGGTGTAGCCCGGCATGATGGTGTCGATGTTCTTTTCGGCAACCGTCAGCAGGGATTTCTGCAGATGAGAGAGAAGATCCATGATCTGGTCGATCTCATTGCGCAGGTACAGACGAATATCTAATGCAACTTGGTCATTACGGCTGCGGCCGGTGTGAAGGCGCTTTCCGGCGTCTCCGACAAGTTCCGTTAAGCGGGCTTCAATGTTGAGATGAACGTCTTCGAGTTCGAGTTTCCATTCGAAGCGGTTTTCTTTGATTTCCTGAAGAATCTGACGCATTCCGCGTTCGATGTCATTCAAATCTTCTTTGGAAATAATGCCGCATTTGGCAAGCATCTTGGCATGGGCTACGGAGCCTGCGATATCGGCTTCAGCCATACGCTTGTCAAAGTTCACGCTGGCGGTGTAACGAAGGACAAATTCGGCCATAGGCTCAGAAAAGCGTCCGCTCCAAGCTTCTTTTTTGGAGGCAAGCGGATCGGCATGAACTGAGAGAGGATTGTGTTGGGCCATAACTTTTGCAGTCAGTAATGAAAAAGGCCAATTATAGCCAGTAATGACTGAATTGTCGGGTAACGGATTGTCTACAAAAGGTTTTCTTTGTTGTTAGAGGTGGTTTTCGAAAGCGATTGTTAAGACCGGTGTAACGCGCTTCCCGCCCATCTTGATAAACTCCCATTCATTCTTTGTATTTCTCTAAAAAGTTAAAAAATGACTCAGCAAGATCATCTGGTTATTGCCACTCGCGAAAGCCCGCTGGCGCTTTGGCAGGCAAAGTACGTTCAGAGCTGCCTGAAAGAAAAATTCCCCGAGCTTGATGTTCAGCTTTTAGGTTTAACTACCAAAGGCGACAAAATTTTGGATGTCACGCTCTCCAAGATCGGAGGAAAAGGTTTGTTCGTTAAAGAACTTGAAGCCGCTATGCTTGAAGGCAAAGCTCAAATCGCCGTCCACAGTCTGAAAGATGTCCCGATGGATCTTCTTGAGCCGTTCACACTGGCTGCCGTGATGGTCCGTGAAGATCCGCGCGATGCTGTGGTGTCTCATAAATATGCCTCTTTAGAAGAGATGCCGGCCGGAAGCGTTGTCGGCACCTCCAGCCTTCGTCGTGAACTGATGGTTCGTTCCCGTTTCCCGCACCTCAAGGTCGAGATGATTCGCGGTAACGTGGGCACTCGTCTTTCTAAGCTCGACAACGGACAGTACGACACCCTCGTGATGGCGGCAGCCGGTCTGAAGCGCCTCGGTTTGTCCGATCGCATTCGTTCCATTATTCCGCCTGAAGTTTCCCTTCCGGCGCCGGGTCAAGGTGCTATCGGCATTGAAGCGGTTGGAAACGACGAAATGACACAGAAATACGTCGAAGCGCTCAACGACGAAGACACTCGTCTGTGCACTCAGGCGGAAAGAGCGGTTTCCAGAGCACTCGGCGGTTCCTGCCAGGTTCCTTTGGCTGCCTACGCCACGATTGACGACGGTCAGATGTTCCTCCGCGCACTTGTCGGCAACCACATGACCGGTGAATATGTGACGGCTGAATACACGGGCCTGGCAAATGAGCCTGAAGAAAATGCCCGCAAGGTGCTGGATCAGCTGATCGAAAAAGGCGCTAAGCGTCTTCTGAAAGAAGTGCTCGGAAAGTAATGCGCACGATCTTAAACATGAAGCCGGGGCCCGGCGGGCAGCGGCTTCAGGAAGAACTGGAAGCAAAAACGGCCGGTTCGGTTTACTGGCCGGCGTTTACGTTTGATCGTTCGGAAGATTACGAGGAAAGCGTCAAAGAAATTCTCGAAGGAGCTGAAAGAGGCGCGTTGCTGATTCTCGTGAGTCCGACGACGGTCAGCTTCATGAAGGACATTTTTCCTCAGCTTCCTGAATCTGCTCGCTTTACCTGTGTCGGCGAACCGACCGCTAAAGCTTTGACCGCGGCTTTTCCTGCAGCACACGAAATTCTTTTTCCGCACGGAAGCTCTCTGGAGAGCGGTTCCGAACTGCTTTTTGAACTCCTTTTGGAAGAAGGTCTTCCTCCGGAAGTTGTCCTCATTCGAGGCGACACGGGCCGTCAGTTCCTGATTGACGTGCTGCGGGATAAAGGTGTTCCTGTGACCGTGGCACCTATCTATAAGAGAATCCCGCTGAAGGCTTCAGGCGATCAAAAGAGGTGGATCGGACGCGGAGAAGCGCCGGTGGTTTATCTGACGAGCACGGACGCCATACGAACCCTCGAAGAAAACGTCGGAGGAGACAATGCCGGATGGCTGAAGTCGGCTTTAGTTCTGACGATCCATCCCCGCATTCAAGAGCATCTCTTTGAGGAGGGTTTCAAGAACGTCGAATTAGTGGAGTCCCGCTGCAGCGGACTTGCTGATAAATTGATCTCCTTGGCAGAGTAAGGAACTAACGATTAAAATTAATAGATTATTTCCTAATTAATGAAGGTTGGAAAAATATTATGGATATGAGCAAAATCAGCGCAGGAAAAGACCTGCCGCACGATTTCAATGTTGTGATTGAAATCCCCGCACAGAGCGACCCCGTCAAGTATGAAGTTGACAAAGAAAGCGGCGCTCTTCTGGTCGACCGTTTCATCGGCACTTCCATGCGTTATCCTGCAAACTACGGTTTCATCCCTCAGACCCTCGGCGATGACGGTGACCCCGTTGACGTTTGCGTGATTACTCCGTTCCCTCTGCTGGCCGGATCCGTGATCCGCTGCCGTCCGCTCGGCATGCTCCTGATGGAAGACGAAAGCGGCGGCGACATGAAGATGCTTGCAGTTCCGGTTCAGAAGCTGACTCCGCGCTACAACAAGATTCAGACCATCGATGATGTTCCTGAAGATTATCTTGCTCAGATCCGCCATTTCTTTGAACACTACAAAGATCTGGAAAAAGGCAAATGGGCTAAGGTTTCCGGCTGGACCGGTCCTGAAGAAGCCTGCAAGGTGATCATGAAAGGCGTTGAAGCTTACAACAACGCTAAATAATCTTTCGATCCCTGTTTTTTAGGATGAGACCCGGGCAATTCGCTCGGGTTTTCTATTTTTGGCCTCCGCTGAGCACTCGGACGGCACTTTGTTTTGTATGATCTAGAACATCGGGTTTGGAGTCCGCAATCGATTAGGAGGTTCACGGATGATTGAAAAAGTAGTGGTCTCAATGGCGCAGCTGAATCAGACTGCCGGTGACTTGGAAGGAAACTTTAAGCGGATAGCCGAAGCCGCAGAAAAAGCGAAGCATTCCGACATCTTAGTGACCCCTGAACTTTCTTTGTGCGGATATCCTCCAGAAGATTTATTGTTTTTGGACAGTTTTTTAGAAGACTGTGCAAAGAAACTCAATGAGCTGGTTGAATATTCAACCCGTTTTCCGAAACTGCATATTCTTGCAGGCTATCCCTTAAAAGAAGCCGGCCGTTTATATAACGTGGTCTCCGTCATCCTCAACGGCAAAATTCTCCTTACTTATCGAAAGAAGAATCTTCCCAACTACGGTGTTTTTGATGAAGAACGCTACTTCACGCCGGGCGGAGAAGACGTCTGCACGTTTGATGTCGGAGATACGCGCTTCGGCGTCAATATTTGTGAAGATATTTGGTTCCCGGAAGCACCTTCGCAAGCCAAAGAGCAGGGCGCACAGGTTCTCTTAATCGCCAATGCTTCTCCGTTTGAAGAAGGAAAGGAAGAACAGCGGTTAAATATGGTGCGCCGCCATGTGAACGCCATCGGAATGGACGCCTGCTACGTCAATATGTGCGGAGCGCAGGATGAAATCGTTTTTGACGGAGAAACTTTTGCCTGCTCGGCCGACGAGGTTCTGGCCCGTGCGCCTCATATGAAAGAGTCGCTTCTTTCTGTGGAAGTCAGAAAAGGCAGAATCTGCCGCGGAGAGGATTCCCAGCCGCTGTCTGATTGGGCCGTGCTTTACGAAGCCCTGGTTGTCAGCATGCGGGACTACATCAATAAGAACGGATTTAAGGGTGTCGTGCTGGGCCTTTCCGGAGGCGTGGACTCTGCACTGGTCCTTAAGATCGCGGTGGACGCCGTGGGCAACGACAAAGTGCTCGCCGTGATGATGCCGTCCGTTTATACATCTTCATTAAGCCGTGGTGACGCGGCCAAATTGGCTTCTCGTTTGGGCGTACGCCTTGAGACGATTTCAATTCAGGACGGCTACACGGCATTTGAATTCATGCTGGCCAAGCAGTTCAACGGCATGCCGCACGATGTCACTGAAGAAAACCTTCAGGCACGTATCCGCGGTGTCATTCTGATGGCTATTTCCAATAAGTTCGGCTCGATGGTTGCTACGACCGGGAATAAGAGCGAAATGGCGGTCGGTTATTCAACCCTGTACGGCGACCTGGCAGGCGGTTTCGCCGTGATTAAAGACGTCTACAAGACTCAGGTCTACGCTTTGTGCCGCTGGATTAACGAATGCAGTAAAGAGAATCCGGTTTTCCCGGAAACGATACTGACTCGTGCTCCGAGCGCGGAGCTTCGTGAGAATCAAAAGGATCAGGATTCTCTGCCGGATTACAGCGTGCTCGACGAGATTCTTCGCCGCTTCATCGAAGATCGTGAAGGGCCGGAAGAGATTGTTGCAGCAGGCTTTGACCGTGCCGTCGTCGACAAAGTTTTAAGAATGGTCAGCCGTGCGGAATACAAGCGCCGCCAGTCTCCGATCGGACCTAAGGTGACAAAAGTCGCTTTCGGGCGGGATTGGCGCTTCCCGGTCACTAATAAATACAGACTTTAAGAGTAAAATTTCTGAAAAAATTTCGGGAGAAAAAATGAAACAAGTCGTCGCTATTATCAAGCCCTTCAAACTTGACGAAGTGAGAGAGGCACTCGCAGAAATTGGTGTTCAGGGTATGACCGTGACCGAGGTCAAAGGTTTCGGCCGTCAGAAAGGACATACCGAACTTTACCGTGGTGCGGAGTACGTCGTGGACTTTCTGCCCAAGATGAAGATTGAGTGCGTGGTCGACGACTCGCTGGTCAACATGGCGGTCGAAGCGATTATGAAAACCGCCCGTACCAACAAGATCGGCGACGGAAAGATTTTCGTGATGCCGGTCGAAGAGGTGATTCGAATCAGAACTGGTGAAACCGGAAACGCTGCCGTCTAACAAAACGAAAGACCGATGCCGCAAAGCATCGGTCGAATTTTTTTTCTGCCGGTTAAGGCGCTAAAAGAACATAAACGGCGCCGGCTCCTCCGTCATAAGGCGGCGCCTGTACAAAGGCGAGCACCTCTTTTCGCTGAGCCAGCCAAACCGGAACCTTTTCCTTTAAAACAGGCTTCCGTCCAGCAGAGCCGAATCCTTGTCCGTGGATGATTCGCACGGCACGGTGTCCGGCTTTTCTCTCCTCGTTTAAGAATTCCACCAGAAGCAGTCTGGCTTCCTCCGACGTGTACCCGTGAAGATCCAAGGTACCTTTAACGGACCATGCGCCCTGGTGCAGTTTCTTGGGAACATCGGGCGCCATAGAAGGTGCCCGATAAGACAGCCGTTCATCGGAATCCAGAAGGTGATCGATACTGATGTTGTCGGACAAAGAGTCTTCGAGCACCGCCTTTTCGTCGGCGTAGCGCTGACGAGGAATGGGTGCCGGCTTCGGCATGGCGTGGAAGACTTTATCTTCCCTGCCTATTTTTTTTTTGACTCCGAGTTCTTTCATTGCATTCTCGAACTCGTGAGCTTTAGCCTCAGCCTCTTTACGCTTTTGTTCCTTTTCGGCAGCGATTCGTGCTTCTTCTTCCTGTTTGACTTTCAGTTGTTCCTTCAAGCCCATCAGAGAAGCGAAAGACTCTTTATCGACATTCATTTCTGTTAATCAACCAAACCGTTTGTTTCTAAATAGTTTAAGGCGTCCAGAGCAGCCATACAGCCGGAAGCAGCGCTGGTAATGGCTTGACGGTAAACCTGGTCCTGGCAGTCGCCGGCGGCAAAGACACCCGGGAGGTTGGTGGCCTGAGCAGCGCCGGAGGCAATACCTTTAGTGACGATGTAACCGTGGTTCATCTCCAGCTGGTCTTCGAACATCTTGGTGTTTGGGGAGTGGCCGATGGCAATGAAAACGCCCATAACCGGAATGTCTTCCTTTTCACCCGTCTTGAGGTTGTTCAAACGGACGCCGGTCACACCGGTCTTGTCGCCCAGGATTTCGTCCAGCGTGCAGAACTCGTGGAGAACGATCTTGCCTTCGGCTGCGACGGCTTTAAGACGATCTACCATGATTTTTTCAGCGCGATACTGGTCGCGGCGGTGGATCATGTGAACCTTGGAGGCGATACCGGCAAGATAGATGGCCTCTTTAATTGCGGAGTCGCCGCCGCCGACGATGGCAACTTCCTGGTTGCGGTAGAAGAAACCGTCGCAGGTTGCGCAGGCGGAAACGCCTTTGCCCTTGAATTCTTCTTCACTGGGAAGACCGAGATACTTAGCGCTGGCGCCGGTAGCAATAATCAGAGCGTCGCAAGTGTAGTTGCCGTTGTTGCCGACCAAACGGATCGGTTTTTCGTTCAGATGAGCTTCGGAAATTTCATCGAAAACGATTCTTGTTTCAAAACGCTCAGCATGTTCGAGCATGCGCTGCATAAGTTCCGGACCCATCACGCCTTTGGGGTCGCCGGGCCAGTTGTCGACTTCAGTCGTTGTTGTCAGCTGACCGCCTTGCTCCATACCTGTAATGAGAGTAGGTTTTAAGTTAGCGCGGGCGGCATAAACGGCGGCGGTATAGCCGGCGGGGCCCGAACCGATGATCAAAACTTTACTGTGTTCGGTATTGGTAGTCATGTTCTACTTCCTTTAATATTCACAAATTGTCCAACGATTATAGAGCGTTGGTTTACAACTAGAATTACGGAAACACCATTTAACACATAATGAGCAACTCGATAGAAACCTCCTTCTTATATAGAAATTTCCCCCGGTTTCGGAATAATTCCGAAGACGAGGTCGGCGCCGGAGGAAAACTCTGGGGTCTGGTTCTCTTTTGCGTTTGCGCGGCGGCTTGTATCGCTCTTTCTCTTGTTCTGGGAAGTTATGACTACTCGGATCCGGGATTTTCACGCTTCAATACCAAGCTCCAAGTCAGCAACCTCTTCGGAGTGCAGGGTGCTTGGACGGCCGATCTGTTCTATCTTTTATTCGGCTGGGGCGCCTGGGTCTTTGTTATCGGACTCTTTTATTTTCTGGTTCGCGGCTTAAGACGCCTGCGAGGAAAAAAAGTTTCCGTTTCTCCGATCCCGATGGGTTTCCGTATTTTGGCTTTCTGTGTGTTGGTCCTTAGTTGCTGTGCGCTGTTCTTCCTTCGGTTCCATACTCATTCCGAAGGGCTTCCCGGCACGACAGGCGGAGCGCTTGGAAGCGCGATCGGATCCGAGCTCCTCTATTGGATGAGCCTAGAAGCAGCCACGGCTTTCGTTCTTGTTTTAGTTCTGTTTTGTTCTTCCGTGTTTTTCGGTTTTTCTTGGATGTCGGTCGCGGAACAAATCGGAAGAACTTTTGAGCGTTTATTCCGCAGAGTGGCTTCAATTAAGCAAAGCAAAGAAGATGACGCTTTTGCGAAAGCCTCTATGGAGGAAAGAGAGAAGTCGCTTCAGGACCGACAAGGGCCTTCTCCCGAACTGCCTGCGCTTCCTGCTGCTTCCGCTCCGGTTGTTCAGCCGCGGGCTGAAGAGATTAAAACTGAGGAACTTTTATTCGCTGATGATAAGGAAGACGAGGTGAAAGGTCCGGATCAATTTAAACCGATTGATTATGAGCGCGATCCGGAAGACTTGGCACCGGCCTCACTCCGCCCTACGCCCGAAAATACCGTTGCGCCGATGGAAAAAGAACCCTTCGATATTGAAGATATCCGCGATGAAGAGGAAAGTGTCAAAGATCTGCCGATCGAAGATCATGTCGTTGAACAGCCAGCCCGGCTGATCGAAGAAGTTCCGGAAGAACCGAAGGAGTTTGTCCTGCCTCCGGTGTCGTTGCTGAACGATCCTCCGTTTGAAGCGGTTCAGGTCAGCAGGGAAGAATTGAACCTGACCTCTCAGCGTATCGAACACATACTTCAAAATTATAAAATTAACGCTAAGGTTCTTTCTGCTCTGCCGGGGCCGATTATTACCCGGTTCAAACTGCAGCCGGCTCCGGGCGTCCGCTCTCGTAAGTTCGTGGAAGTAGCAAAAGACTTGGCTCGCGGCTTAGGACAGCCCAATGTTCGTATTGTAGAGAATATGCAGGAAGCTGACTGTATTGGTCTTGAAGTGCCGAATTCTTCTCAGTCGGTACAGACGATTTATCTGAAAGAAATTATCAACAGTCACCCCTTCCAGTCGAGTACTTCTCCGCTGACCTTGGCACTTGGTAAAGGCGTTGCGGGCGACCCCGTCGTTATTGACTTGGCTAAAGCTCCTCATCTATTGGTCGCCGGTACTACGGGTTCCGGTAAGTCCGTCGGTATCAACGCCATGATTCTGTCGATGCTGTATAAGAATCCGCCTGATAAGCTCAAGCTGATTCTGGTTGATCCGAAGGAAGTGGAATTCAGTCCCTACGAAGATATTCCCCATCTTTTGACCCCGGTGATTACGGATATGGCCAAGGCGGCTCATTGTCTGGCCTGGGCCGTCCGCGAAATGGATCGACGCTACAAACTGCTGAAGATGGCCGGACAGAAAAACTTTGACGGTTACAACCAGCGAATTCGCGAAGCGAAGGAAGCCGGTACTCCGATTATGAATCCGCATGCCCAGCCGCCGATTCCTTTGGAAGAGATCCCGTACATCATTATCATCATCGACGAGTTGGCTGACTTGCTGATGGTTTACGGCAAGGAAGTAGAGACTCAGATCATGCGCCTGACCCAAAAAGCCCGAGCGGCCGGCATGCACATGATTATCGCCACACAGCGTCCGAGTGCTGATATTGTCACGCCGGTGATTAAAGCTAACTGCCCGTCGCGTATCAGCTTCCAGGTCTCCAACCGCTATGACTCGACGACGATTCTGAATACTCCGGGTGCGGAAGAATTGCTTGGTCGCGGCGACATGTTCTATATGAAGCCCAGTGCTCAGTTGCAGCGCATTCACGGTGCATTTGTTCCGGACGAAGAAATTTACCGTGTGACCGAGTTCCTCAAGGAACAAGGCAAGCCGGAATATGTCGATGGTGTGACTGACGCACCTGAGGAAGAAGAGGAAGAGGTTGAAGAAACTTCTTCCGCTCGCAATGAAGGTAACGAACTTTATGACAAGGCAGTTCAGCTGGTTACGACGGAAAATCGCCCGTCTATCTCCTACCTGCAGCGCCGTCTAAACATCGGCTATAACCGTGCCGCCAACTTGATCGAAAAAATGGAACAGGAAGGCGTGGTGTCTAAACCGAACAGTATGGGCAAACGCCGAGTTTTAGTTGGTTCCGGTCCCTCAATGGATTAAACGTTCACACATGAAAAACGGAAGGTTTCGAGGCCTTCCGTTTTCTGTTAATGGGAACTGATTAGTTTTCAGAAGCTTGAGCAAACAGACCGCGCTCAGCTGCCCATGTCCAGGGCGTATCCAGCCAAGCATCGATTTGTTCTTTCTCGTTTGCGTCGATAAGGCCTAATTTTTCGGCTTTTTCAACAATGAACGCAAAAGGAAGAAGCTGATAAGCGGTGATGTGATGCTTTTCAAAGTTTCTCATCGTCTCCGGCATATCAAAGTTAGTGATTGCAAAGCAGGCTTCTACGATGGCGCCGGCTTCACGAAGTACTTTGGCTGCATCCAATAAAGAAAGACCGGTAGAAAGATGGTCCTCAATGATGAGAACTTTTTTGCCTTTGACGTCGATACCGTCGATTCGACTGAGGTTGCCGTAACTCTTGGTAGCGCGGCGAACCGTGACGAACGGAACGCCGAGGCGGTAAGCCAGGGCGGCGCCGTGAGAAGTTCCGGCGCCTTCAACGCCGGCGATGACGTCAAAGTCCAGCTTAAGTTCAACGATGCGGGATGCCATCGTTTCAACAATATCTCTCCAGGCTTCCGGATAAGAAGGAAGGATACGGTTATCAACGTAAATCGGAGTGACCAGACCCGAGCGAAGACGCATAGGCTTGTCTTTGAGAAATACGATGGCGTTATGACTGAGGAGGTGTTCAGCCATGATATCTTGAGCGATAAAAGAAGTAGGCATTGCTGACACTCCTAGATTTGGATAGAGAAGTCGGTGTTTTCCAGCGGCGGCAGACCGAGGACTCGGCGTCCGTTGACCGTTGCAATCTTTGCCAGGGCTTCCATTTCGTCATAACGGCAGCCGGTCGCAAGCGTCATCAGTTCGTGCCACATATCGCCGCCATTCCAAGGCACCATGGCGTCGCAGACGTTATCCGTACCTAAGGCAACCGTGATGCCGGCAGGATCGAGCTCATCGACAGGAGTCATCGAGTTATGGACAGGGCCGATACTTTCCGAACGCGGTGTGTCAATCCAAGCAGTAGGGCAGGCGATCATCATGACGTCGGCTTTTTTCATCAGATCGTACAAGCGGCGGCGATACATTCTGGAGTGAGCTGCGATGGAAATACCGTGAATGGCCACAACTTTGCCCTGCATACCGTGTTCAATGGTTTTAGCGCACAGCTCTTCGGTTTCATATTCAAGCGATTCATTAAATTGATCGACGTGAACGTGAACCATCTTATTGAGGCGTTTTGCAGTGCTCAAAATAATGTCAAAAGCTTCGGAGCCTTTTCCGTAGTCCTTTTCATCGCGTTTAGGAAGGGCACCTATGATGTCGACCATTTCGGAGCCGATATCGAACCATTGTCTGGCCTCAGGGTCGATAACACCCTTGAGCGTCTGGTTAGCGAATTTAACAGTCAGCTGGTCTGCGTAATGCTCTCTTGCTCGAACGCCGGCTTTGATAGCGCGGTCTCTGCTCTGCGGGTCGATGTCCACGAAGGTACCGACGGCAGTGACGCCTTGAGAAATCATGAGCTCGAAGAATTGACAAAACCTTCTGTAGAAGTCCTCTTCAGTGGATTCTGACTTCAGCTTATCCAGCGCATCCCATTTCTGCTGTAGCGTGCAAGTCTTTCTCATATGCAGTACATCCGGACTCAGCGTAAAGGAACGGTCTGCATGAGCATGGGTATTCACCCATCCGCCGTTCTTTTTGATGACCGGTTCAATCATCGAGCGAATAGTAAGAGGAGTTTCCAAGTTCATTTCAATTCCTGTAAAAAAACGGCCTCCCGAAATTGGGAAGGCCGTTGAAGAAAACAGTTATTCTTGGGCTTGCGCAAAGCCCTCCAAAAAGACAGAAGTTTTTCTTCTTGAATTTGGATTGTTCCTGTTTTCATGAGCTAGGAGCATAGCAAAAATAAGATGAGATTTTTTGATTAAAAGCCTGAGGGAACAAACAAATCGCAAACAATGTTTGCAAGAAAACGCTAGTCTTAGTAAAACTACTAATCATCATTTATGATTAGTTCATCGCTAACTTTTGTTAGATTGAGGAAGAAGCGTTTCATGAAAAAAACAGCACTTTTGACCATTACCGGTTTATTTCCGTTCGTTGTTTTTTCCCAGCCGTTGGATCTGTTAAATAATTTTTTGAATGAGACAAAACAGGCTTCCGGTGCTTTTGAGCAACAAACCTTTCAAAAAGACGGAAAACCTGCAGAAGAATTACAGAGAGGAACGTTCTCGTTTTCTCGGCCCGGAAAATTTGTTTGGACTTATACCAGCCCGTATCCTCAGAAGATGGTTTGCGACGGCAGCCGAATCTATATTTGGGATGAGGATTTAAACCAAGTGACTGTTCGGTCGGCTAAAGGAGCTATTCCTAAGAGTCCTGCCTCTATCCTATTCGGAACTCAGTCCTACAAAAAAGATTGGAATGCGACACAACCCAAGCAAGAAGACGGATATACCTGGATCACGCTAACGCCTAAAGCCAAGGACGCTTCGGTGAACTCAGTTTCTTTCGGATTTAAGTCTGAAAAACTTGAAAAACTCATTTTTGTCGGATCGATGGGTGAGAAGACAAATCTAACGATTTCCGATCTTAAGACTGATGTTCAGTTAAGCCCCGAGACTTTTAAATTCACGGCTCCTAAAGGTGCGGACGTGATCGAAGTCAAGTGAAGAATCTTTGTTCCGGCCTAGCGCAGGAATCTGAATTTTTAGCCAGGTACTCTGCGGCTGATAACGCGCAGTGCTTCTCTTTTTAGAAAAAATTGTGCGATTTGTGTTTCTTTTGTCAGTTTTTATGCCCAAATTTGTGGGGAGAGTCGGTTTAATTTTTAGACGGCGCTAAATAGTGTTATTCTCCGAGTAGCAGAACACACGGGGAGCCAGGTCTTCTAATCCAGTCCCTTATAAGTAAAAAGAAGGCCGGCTTGTATTGATGGACACAAAGAACGAAGTTTTTCGTCCGGCGAGAAGTCGGGTGAACTCTGCCTTCGTTAGCAACGGAGGCATGAATGAGTAAGGTTTTTCTATGCGGCGATCCGCACGGAGAGTTTGACCACATCCTGAGCGCCATAGACCAATGGCACCCGGATGCGGTTCTGATTCTCGGCGACCTGACGCCGTCTCATTCCTTGGATGAGATTTTTAAAGGTGTTAAAGGAACCAAGATTTACTGGATTCCGGGCAATCACGACACTGACTCAGACCTTATTTATGACCGTCTTTGGAGGTCTTCTTTCGCTAAACATAATCTCCACGGCAGAGTTCAGGACGTTTGCGGCGTTAAAGTGGCCGGTTTAGGCGGTGTATTCCGCGGCCAAATTTGGATGCCTCCGGCAATGCCGCTTTATGCTTCTCCAAGCCTTTTCATCCGAAAGATCGGCAAGAGCGGAATGTGGCGTGGCGGTCTTCCCCGCAGACACCGTTCGACGATTTTCCAGAGTGTCTATGAAAAACTCAAGGAATGCAAGGCTGACATCCTGATTACGCATGAAGCCCCCTCGATGCATCCGAAAGGCTTCAAAGCCTTGGACGATCTTGCTGTGAAAATGGGTTGCAAAATTATCTTTCACGCCCACCAGCATGAAAGCAAGCGCTATTGCCCGTGCAACGGACTCTGCGCACGCGGAATCGGACTTCGCGGAATCATTGATTTAGAAGGAAACGTTATCGTTCCCGCACAGGTCGATCCGCGTGAGCTCGAAGCAAAAGTCCGGTCTGCACCTTCTCCGGTGAAAACTCAGTTAAGAAGAACGCCGGCTTCTAAGTTCCGGCGTCTCAATCGATTCAATCGGTTTTCAAGAAAGGGATGGTCTAACAGGCTCCCCAAAAAGGAACGACAGGGATAAGTTCTCCGTCAGCGGGTGCAGCCTGATTATCAGCCAAGTAAATGAAACAGTTGGCTTTTATCATGGACTTTAAGGCGCCCGTTTTTTGTGAACCTGCAGGCGTCACCGTTACTCGGCCGTCTTCCATCGTCAACAGACCTCTTTGGAAATCTGTGTAACCTACATTCTTCTTGAACTTGCCTTTTGCCGCCGCTAAGGCATAGACCAATTTAGGATCCTTCTGACCGGAGAGTAATGCCAAGGCAATGGAGACAATGGCATAGAAAGTGACTTGTGCAGCAGTGGGATTTCCCGGGAGACCGAAGAAATATGCCTTTCCGATTTTTCCGACAGCTAAAGGTTTGCCCGGCTTAATTAGACAGTGCCAGGAAATGAGTTCCCCGATCTCTAAGACAACTTTTCTTGTGAAATCGGCTTCTCCCACGGAGACACCGCCGGAGGTAATCACGGCATCGCACTCTTGAGAAGCTCTTAAAAGACATTCTTTCAAGGTTTCAGGATTATCTTTGATAACACCGTAATCGATGATGTCAAAGTCTTTTTCTCTTAACATCGCTCCGATGCAGTAACGGTTCGAATCGTAAATTTTTCCCGGAGCAAGTGGCTGATCGATGCTTTGAAGTTCGTCGCCCGTGGAGAAAAAGCCGACCTTCACCTTTTTAAAAACAGTTACCTTGTGAATACCGAGCGCTGCAAGGAAATTTATTTCCGGCGCATGGAGCAGCGTACCCTTCGTCATGCAAACGTCACCGCTCCTGATCTCTTCTCCTTTTCGGCGGACATTGTCATCGGCCCTTACTTCCGACGGGAAAGTAATTTCTTTATCGTCGGCCTTTACAATTTCCTGTTTGACGACGGTGTCCGCTCCTTCTGGTACTTCTCCGCCGGTCATAATACGAACACATTCACCTGACTGCAGCTTTTTCGGGTAAGGATGACCGGCAAAAGAGGATCCGACCTCTTTTAACGTAAAACCTTCAGGCTTGATGTCTTCCGAACCAAAAGCCCAGCCGTCCATCGCTGAGTTATTAAAAAGCGGAAGGTCGATGGGTGAGTGAAGATCTTCAGCTAATACAAAACCAAGCGCTTCGGAAATCGTCTTTTCTGCTGTTGAAGCCACAGGCTCGATATAGGAACGCAGAAATTCGAGTGTCTGCGTGTAGGTTTTAACTTCCATCGGAAAGCTCCTGTTCTAACGTTTTGTTTAATAGTTCCAGCTCTTCAAGCGTGTTGAGATTCATGAAATCGCCTTCATCGATTTCACATTCCAATTCGAGTGCACCAAGATGCTCTAGGAATCCCAGAACGCTCCGTTTATTTGAATCCAAGAATGAGGTTAGCGAGGGCAGGACGTCTTTATGAAGCAGGCAGTGCAGAGGTTCCTTTTTACCTTTGTGAGTTGGAAAAACACAGAGTGCCTGTTTCTCTTTCGCTGTCTTATGCAAAAGTCCGGCCAGATTTCTCGGTAGAAACGGGGTATCCGTCGGTGAGACGAAATACCAAGGACCGCCTAAGTCTTGTTTTAAGATAGTTTCGATTCCGGCTAAAGGCCCCGGATAATCCTGACGAACATCCTTGAACACAGGATAACCGTAAGAATCAAATTCGGCGGCAAACTCATTAGAGCTAATGAATATGGACTTGACTTGAGGTTTCATGCGTTCGATGACCAAGCCTGCGAGTGTTCGGCCTCCAAGAAGCTGAGCTCCTTTATTTACGCCTCCCATTCTTCGGGCTTTTCCGCCTGCCAAGAGAATTCCGCTGATTTCGTTTTTTGTTTCGTTACTCATTCGCAATAAATCTACAAAGTGTGTTCGGCCAATGCCGAACATCTGAGTTATCACTTGATTGTATTACTCCTGGATTTTGAATCGAATAAAAGGACAGTGTATCCCGAACATATCGTTTGACTGAAGCCTACAAAAGTCTGATTTGTCATTTGCTGTTTTAGGACGTAAGACATCACCTGACGCACTAAGGAGGACGATGAAATAAATAAACTATTGTCGGTGTTTCATCATGAGCGAACTGAAATACATAGCTTCTAAAAACGGCTTGAAGTACAAAATCGTGCGTTTCGAAGCAGGTTCTGAGGGCAAGCGAGCGAAAATCAATCAAAAGGCAGCTACCGTAGATTTCACCGTCTATCCAGCTAAGTTCGAGCCTAATCTGAAATTGACAAATGAAGAAATTGAAGAGATCAGTGTTTTCACAAAAACAATGGAGACCGAGCTTGAAGCAGCAGAAGTCAAAGAATTTATTCTTCGGTACAGGGAAGGGTTGAGGGTTGAAATCATTAGCAAAGCTACGGGGGGCTGCCCCGAAATCATCGCAGACCTAGTTGACTCATTGAAGCGCGCCCTGGTTCCTAAAGGAACATTGGAAGCTTCGCCCGATCACCTTTGTTTCTTGGTCGAAGGCGAGACGGAAGGAAACTACATTTCTGCCTATGCGAGAAGACTTGGTGTGCTGAATAAGATCTCCATTATCAAGCCATCAGGCAATTCACCGGCTGAAATGGTAAAGGAAGCAGCCAGAATTCTGGCGCTGGATGAATTAAAAGGAACGACATTAAGAGATGTTTGGTGTGTTTTCGATCGGGATAGACATCCTTCCTATCGGGAAGCTTTCGAACTAGCTTCTCGCAATAGAAGAATTCGTCTTTGCTGGTCCAATCCCTGCATAGAGCTTTGGTTCTTGATGCACTTTTTAAAACTTCCATGCGGATTAACAGCATCAGTCCGTTTTCCTGGCCCGACACAAACTCAACTGCTCAAAGTTTCTGAAAGCATGGAAAAGGAAATTATTGAGCAGGTTTACTACAAATTATTCGATCCTGAAGAGAGCTTGGAAGCCCTTATGAAACAGTGGCCTAGCTACAAGAAGAATGGATTGGGTTATGTAGAAGAACTCCACTCGAAATTGCCATTTGCAATGGTGCAGTACCAGAATTCTGATAAAGACCCCAATCAAATAGGATCGTGTTTTCCTGAGTTGCTGAAAGCTCTTGCGGATATAGCCGGTAAAACTTTAGAGGACGCTTCAGAAGTATCAGCAGTTCTAAACATCGACAATACTGAGCTTTTGGCAATCGAAGAAAAAATAGCCGCGGCTCAGAATAAAGTAGAACAAGCGAGGGCAGGCTATTTGCTGGCTAAGAGCAAGCGTGCTTCACAAAATAACAACAAGAACAGAGTGTACGAAGAAAACCAAGCCAAATTTTTAAAGAATGCGGAAGGCCGGTTGAGTTACCTCCTGGAACTCAAGGAAAAGCTCTCCTCAAAGACAACGCAAGAAGAGCCTCCGAGTAGGGACAATAATGACTAATACGTAAGCGTGACATTGAAGCCTTTATTGAGATAAAAAAATCTGTTGAAAGAAAGATGAATTTTGTTGACTTGACAAGCCCAAAATAAGCATTCATAATTCGCCTCCGTTTTTCGACGCAGTAGTGCAGCGGAAAATACAGAAACGAAGTTTTACATTTGAAATTCTTCAGTCGTTTGACAGAAAATTTTAAACGAGTAAAATTTTAACTCTTCGCTCACAAAACTGAGCGGCGGCGAAAGCCGAAATGATCTTTAAAAATTTATCGACGACCGATAAGAGCGGGCACTAAGAAGTCTGCGGTAA
>OCSG01000046.1_pt1 | contig 135111 bp, 81 predicted proteins | sample 1538831 | NCBI WGS metagenome assembly OCSG01 (sample SAMN04571729, study PRJEB22368) | human gut metagenome | biome: human gut; material: stool | host: Homo sapiens | place: Luxembourg | collected 2012-09-20 | reverse complement strand
GGCCGCTGCAGAGGTGGTATGGAATCCTTGTCATTTATGACGAGGAGGATGTCAACATCATTGATGTCACAGCCAAAAAGCAGGCTAAAGTCAATTGTTTGATTTTTGGAGTGGTTTTCATATTTCTTCCGAGGGACCTATCTACTGCATTAGTCTCGCCGGCTTCTGGAAATGCGTGGAAACACTGTGAGCCACAGAAGTTATAAAAAAAAAACCGCTTTTTTATACCAACAGGGGTTACTAAGGGGAGATTACTGAATCAAAAAATAGCCTTTCTATTATCGTTTTCTTGCACGCTTCATCCCATGCCATGCTAGGTCCTTTCTTGCACTTCGCTTAAAAATCTTGACAGAAACTGTTTTCAACTTAACAGTGCATTCGTATAACTATTTTCAAATAGATAGCGCAAACTTGGCATAGTTCTTGCACAGATTATTTTGAAACCTAGCAGAATCATCCAACCAATAATTAACCTGACTAGTTTTCAAAGCCTCAATAAACCAACTTAAATGCGTCATAGCTGTGCAAGGATGCCCTAAATTGGTGCGACTGCTCGATGATGGCGCAAAGAAAGGAAAAGTGATGAAAGAACTTCTAATGATGAAGGGAGCCAAGACTTTAGTCGATGTTGCTACAAAAGTGCAAGCCGGGGAAACTGTCCTTTTGGTCACTGACTATGCTAAAACAGACATCGCTCAAGCCGTTGCTGCCGTTGCCTGTGACCGAGGTGCAGAAGTAATGATTATGTGTATGAAGCCTCGCAAACGGGCCGGAGAAGAACCGCCTGCAGCCGTGGCCGCCGCCATGAAAAATGCGGACGTCGTGATCGTGCCCGTCAGTTACTCTATTACCCATACACATGCAGTAAAAAATGCGGCGGCAGCCGGAGCTCGAATCATCGTCATGACAGATTTCACCCCTGAAGTTATGATGCACGGCGGGATAGAAGCTGACTTTGATCAAATCAAACCAACCTGCATTGCTGTCGCCAAAGCCCTGGAAACTGCCGAAGAAATTCATATCACCTCTCCGGGAGGAACTGATCTTCGTTTCAATACGAAAGGAAGACGCGGAAATGCGCTTTACTGCGTAGTTGAAAAAGGTCAGTTCTCTACCATCCCCACTATTGAAGCAAATACAACCCCTATAGAGGGGACTGCAGAAGGGATTATTGTATGCGATGCTTCAATTCCATATCTCGGTATCGGCCTTGTAGATGAACCCGTCATATGCAAAGTCGAAGGGGGCTTTATCACTGAAATCAAAGGCGGAAGGGCTGCAGAAATCCTTCGCAAAGATTTAGCCAGCCACGCCGACAAAAACAGCTACAACATTGCAGAACTCGGGATTGGTTTGAATCCGAAGTGTCGTATGTGCGGAATCATGCTTGAAGACGAAGGAGTCCTCGGGACCTGTCATATCGGCATCGGCACAAGCCTTACCCTCGGCGGCGTTACCAAGGCACCGTGTCACTACGATCTCATCATGTGGCATCCGACCATCGTCGCCGATGGAAAAGTAATTTTTGACAAAGACCATCCGACGCTCTGACCAAAATTATCCCCAAAACTTTATTTCCATTCCAAGGACAAAATCATGAAACGCAGAAACCTTCTTTCCTCCCTTTCTGTTCTTACCGCTCTAAGCCTCTTTGGCGCCGGTTCAGCCTATGCAGCAGATATTTATCCTTCTAAGCCGCTCTTGACAATCGTTCCTTTTAGCGCAGGAGGCGGCAATGACATCCTTCTTCGCATCATGGGTAAATACGCGGAAAAACATCTCGGTCAAACTCTTACCATTGACAATAAACCAGGAGCCGGCGGCCAAATCGGCTGGACCCTTCTGAGTAAAGCCAAACCGGATGGTTACACAATCGGTGCAGCTTCTTTACCTTCAATGATCATGATCAAGGAACTGCGTAAGAATGTGCCTTTCTCTATGGATGATTTCACCTTCATAGCAGCTGTTCAATCTGACCCAATTGTCTGGGTTGTCAACGAGGACAGTCCTTATACAACAGCAGCTGATTTCATCAAAGCAGCTAAAATCAAAACTTTGAATGTCGCCGGAGACGGTCCGCAGTCTAATGTTCAGCTCCAGCATCTGATCGCTGAAAAAGATCTTGGTATTAAGACAAATTTCGTTCCCTTCAACGGCTCAGGTAAGGCACTTACAGCATTGATGGGTAAAAAAGTTGACCTCTGTGCTTCAACACTCTCTGCCGCACAAAAGCAGCTCGGCAACGGACTTAAAATTCTCGTGGTATTCGCTGACCAGTCCTCAGCCTCCGCTCCCACTGCCAAAGAAGCTTTCGGAAAAGATATCGCGCCTGCAGGCGCAGCCATCCGCGGCATTTGCGCGCCCAAAGGCTTAAGTCCCGAAGTATTAACTAAGTTAGAAAACGGCATCAAAGGGATTTGCGAAGATCCGGATTTCATCGCTGAAACCAAGAAACTCAAGCTGGATATCGGCTTTAAAAACGCCCAAGAAACTCAAAGAATTGTCTCTCAGACCTCCAAACTAGTCTCAGAAAACAAGAACCTCTTCTAACATTTTGTCGGGAGTCAATCATGGAACAAGAGAACATCCGAAAAGAAACGTTTCTAGCGACTCTTCTTTTGCTCGCAGGAACTCTGATCTTATGGAAAGGCTATTCATATGAACCGGACTCCCGACAGTTCCCGGTCTTCTTGGGCTGGCTTTTCGTGTCTTTCTCGATACTCAATGCAATCACCCTCTTTAAAAAATTCAAAGCAGAAAAGCTATCTCTTTCCTTTGAGTTTCACAGACCGGGTTTCCCTCTCTCCTTGACAATTCTGCTGTTAATTGGAACTTACGCAGTCGCAGTCCCGCTGCTCGGCTACTATCTCTCTACATTCCTATTCTTAATACTGGTGATGGCCGGATTTGGATGCATCCGTAAAAGGAGCCTATTGGTTTATCTAGGAGTAACGCTTCTATTCCTTACCGGCGTTTATTTCTTCTTTACGCTCTTGCTCGGCACACGATTGCCTGTCGGCGAGATATGGGCTTTTTAGGAGGGCAGCTATGGATCTTTCAGCACTTTTTCCTGCTTTTTTCCAAGCATTGGAACCCGGAATGCTGGGGATGGTTCTCCTAGGGACAATTCTGGGCATTGTCGTGGGCTCTCTGCCAGGACTTACGAGCACTATGGGCGTTGCCCTTCTGGTACCTTTCACTTTCAGCATGAGCCCAGCGATGGGATTAGCTCTTCTCGGTGCCATTTATGCCTCTTCAAGTTACGCCGGCTCCATCAGTGCAATTCTGTTAAATATTCCCGGAACTCCCTCGAACTGCTGCACGCTACTTGACGGTTATCCGATGACTCAGAAAGGGCAGGCTTCTCGCGCCTTAGCGTTATCTACGATCGGTTCGGCAGTCGGCGGAATTCTCTCTGTCTTTGCCCTTTTATTTCTTGCTCCTCCTTTAGCGCGTTTGGCTTTGGAATTCGGCTCTCAGGAATATTTCATCATGGCGCTTTTCGGAGTCGCCATCATCGCTGCGCTTTCAGAAAAGAATATTGTTAAAGGAATGATCACCGGTATTTTTGGTCTCTTACTTTCGATTGTAGGAATGCATCCGATTACCGGGGAAGCGCGCTTTACCTTTGATCTGCCGGAACTTTTCAACGGTTTATCTCTAGTGACTGCATTAATTGGCCTCTATTCTCTTCCGGAAGTTGTCTCAATGTTAAGAGACGAAAAAGATGCCGTTAAAGTCGAAAGTTCGGTTTCCTGCTCTGGAATTATCCGCGCGATGAGAGAAATCCTGAAATACAAAATGCTGACTCTCAGAGCCTCAATCATTGGCATCATAATCGGCATCGTCCCGGGAGCCGGCCAGTCCATCGCTTCATTTATTGCCTACGATGACGCAAAGAAATCCGCCAAAGATCCGAGTCATTTCGGCACCGGCTGCCCTGAAGGCGTTTTGGCTTCAGAAGTTTCCAACAATGCCGTAGTTGGCGGTTCGCTCGTCCCTGCCTTTACGTTAGGCATCCCGGGCAACGCCGTATCGGCTGTATTGATCTCCGGGCTGATGATTCATGGACTCCAGCCCGGGCCAACGCTTTTCCAAGAGAATGCTGAGACTGTTTACAGCTTTATCTTCAGTTTACTCATCGCTAATGTCGCTTTCATTCCCATCGGAATCCTTTGTGCCAAATACTGCGTCAAATTGCTGGCGATGCCTAAACCCATCCTTGCTTCATTAGTGCTTGCATTAGCAGTGATCGGCTCGTACGCCGTCAACGGCTCAATTGTTGAAGTTTGGGTCATGATAGGTTTCGGAGCATTGGGATGTGCAATGAAGCACTTCAACCTTCCCAGAGAACCTTTGGTTTTAGGTTTGGTACTCGGCACAATGGCTGAAAGTGAATTAGCGCGTGCCCTGGCCTTGGTACAAGGAGATGTCGGTCAATTGCTTTTGGGAATATTCTCAAGCCCAATCTGCATGATTCTAATCGGCTTAATTCTTTATTCCATCATTCGCTCACAATACAAAAAAAGGAAAGCTTCAGCCAAGCCGTCTGACCAAAAAACGGAATTATCGGAAAAAGCCCGGATTACAGCGGCTTCCTGACCTCTTTCCTCTTCCTCTACACGAAGAGGAAGAGGTCAGCCCCGCGGAGACCGGACTTTTCGATCTCATTTCTTCAGTCTTCGATTTCCTCTTCGGTTCCCTCTTCTCCCATGTTAACCTGCCACCGGTTGGTTACAAAAAGTAGAGCTTCCTTTATCAGACCATTCGAAGGACTTACGCTTTCAGCTCTGTATCCGTTAAAAAATAAACGCGAAGCAGGCATATGCGTGTCTTCTCCATAACGATATAACGCATAATGATGATGGCGCTGGTCGGCTTGCAAAGAATCCTTACTGAGATAAGAGATTTCACGATCAAAGCGATCGAACACCGACAGCATTTGCGGTGCAGCCGCGAAAATCCCTACTCTGTTGGATCTTGAAGAAATAACGTTCCTATCCGGCTTATACCCATCCTGAGAGACAAATATCATTGTTGAATTACCGGAAACAGATTTTTCTAAGGATATCGGACCGCCAGCATTCAAGACAAAGATCTGATCTCCGGCATCGACATTTTTGACCAGGACGGCAGCAGACGGATCTGCGGAGCGCTGGACAATCGTGACATCCGCTCCGGACGCTAGCTCATTGGCTCGAATTTCGCCGTTGGCTTCGAGATAAATATCCTGAGATGCTTGAAGGTCTTTAAGTAAAACACTGTCTGCTTTCATTTCAGCGTGGCCGTTAACAGTCAGTTCATATCCAACTGAAAGCGGACCGTTGTAATTTTCTATAGTCAGATTTCCGTTGATGATATTGCCTTTTTCTTCATTAATCTGAATTTCCTGCTTCTGACCGTTCAAGACCAAATTAATGTCCGAACCGGCAGATACAATCAATTCATCAACTCGATTTCCCAGCTCTTTATCCTTGGCTGATTTCTGAGCTAGTAACTCAACCGATCCGCCTGCAGAAACTTCCAGACGATCGGACGCAATGCCGTCGGCAGAAGCGTCTTGATGGACGTTTCTTTCCGCGTGAATCTCGAGGTTTTCCACCCCGTCAGAAGAGAATCCTTCAATTCCGGAGCCATGTTTCAAGGACACATCTTTCCCGGCCTCTACTTTCACAAGACCGTCCCCAGCCAAGACGGATCCTTGACCGAGCTCGAAGTTTCCCCCTGCTTTCAATTGAGCCTCTTCGGAAGCAAACAGCATGACGGTGTCTTTAACCGTAAAGTCTTTACCGGCAAAGACCTTCAGACGATTGATTTCTTCGTCTTCAGAAGAACTGAGAACACCAACGGCTGATTCCTCTTCAAAAACGACCGAGCCCCGTTTTGCTTCAATATTCAGGTCTGCTTGAGTCAGAACAACCGTGCCCTTTCCGATTGTGACATCTTGTCCGGCAGTGAAGGAAACATCCTTTTTGCCCACTCGATTGGAAGCATCCGGATCATTACCGGCAAAAATAAAGGAATCCGATCCGATATCTATAGATCCGGCTGCGTCTAAATACACGTCACCGTAAGAAATCAATTCCGATTCATCTTTGAGTACGACATTGCCTTCAGAAGATCTGATTTCTGTTTCATGGAGAGAAGTCGAAAGGAATTGCCCGTCAAGAACCACGTCTCCCGTCACATTCATGCTGACGTTGTCTCTCGCGCTGACTTGAGAATTATCTCCCAGCTCGATAGAACCGCCTCCAACACCCGACTCATCTCCAGTTCGGATGTAAGCCGTTTGACCTTGGACGACGGAGTTTTCTCCCAACCTGATGTCGCCATGCTCTGAAACCAGTGACGTATGGTTCTTAGAGCCGTCCTCAAGCTTCGATTGAAGAACGGCGCCCTTATCCAAGAAAATGCCCTTGTTGCCGATAATGTCTAAACTCGTTCCAGACGTAACAAATGCGTTTTCTCCAAAACTTGTTTGGCCGCGTGAAGAGATTCGGACGTAGGAATCTTCCTGATCTTCTTGGGTCCGAATGTTTGCGCCGGCGCCGAAAGCAATATCTCCTTGAGCGTCAATAACAGCGCCGAGAACTGAAGTTTGGATGGAAGCACGTTCGCCGAAAGTTATATTTCCTTCCGTGTGATTTTCATCATCTCCCGCGCTCATAGACAGCATCGTCGTATGGAACGTTGCATCATTCCCGAATCTAACATCTCCTTTCACGTCAATAGACGTTTGCGGCAAAGATTCTATCGAACCGGTCTCGTATTTTCCGAATTTCGTTTGAACCGTTGCTCTGTCTCCTACAAGCAGCGAGCCTAGAGCATTGAGTTCAAATCCTTTTCCATGAACCGTAAAGTCTTCTTCGAACCTTATATTCTCTCCGGCACTGAACACCACAGAATTTTCTTGGCTGTCGAGTTTCGCATCCCGATCGATCACAATATCTTTTCCAGCTTCAAACAAAGTTTTGACAGCCTTAGAAGTCACCGTAAGGTTCTCACCCATGTAGATCGAACCTTCACTGCTTCTTACCGTGACTCCGTCTGTGGCACCGACGAGCGTCGCTTTATCACCGAATCGAACATCCTTTTGGGCAGAAACCAATAAATCGTCAGAAAGGATTTGAGCTTCATCACCGATAGTAAAGCTGTCTCCGGCGATGACACTGACTTTTCCATAGAGCGGGTTTTCTTGACTTAATCCGCTTTGCGTCCCGGCTTTCACCGTCGCTTTATTTCCGATATCAATTAAACCACGTTCCGAGATTAAAGAGCTGTCGGACGCAGAAACGATCGTTAAATCATTCTTGATATTCAGACCGTTCCCGCCAAAGATATCGACACTGCCGTTTTCAGCAATGACTTCGAATTCGTCTTCTGTAACGTTTAAAACTCCCTGAGCTCCGATCCGGATCGGAGCTTCGTCTCCGGCAGACGGATCTTTCAAGGAAGCATTCACGTTGAGCGATCCTCCAAGCGTCGCGTCGGCGTCTGCCAAAACTTCAATTCCACCGTTTGTTGCTGCCAGAGAAACATTATTTCCGAGGCTGAAGGCTTGTTGGCCACCGGTGATAGATACACTGCTGCCTCCGACAGAAATATTGTCTCCAAGAACCAGACTGTCGTATCCGCGAACAGTTGCTTCCCCTGCAGCTTTAACAGAAGAACCGGATTTGAGATCAATTTTCTGTCCTTTCAAGACGGCTTTTCCGGAAGAAGCCTCAACTGTAATGGGGGCTTCATCTGCAAAAATCAACCCTCCGGCGCTGTCCAGTACGACTTCCGCACCCTTAAATGTATTGTTTTCATGAGCAAAGACTTTAAGAGCGTCAGAATCGGTTGATCCCGCTACCAGACGCAATACCCCGACCTCTGAATATTCAACCTTGGCTCCGGATAAATCGACCCTGCCTGCTGCACCCACTTCCAGACTGCCAGCAGAATCAATGCTGGTCTTGTTATTGGAATCGACGTTTCCTTCCTCAGCGGAGAGGAGAACCGAGCCGGGTGTCGAAGTGCTCAAAGAGGCATCCTTGATATTCAATCCGCCGGCAGAAACCTTCAAGTCGCCTTTGGAAGCAACAAGCGTATAACCCGTGAGATTAAGTTCGCCTTTTCCTTTTAAGGTGATCGTATCGGCGGAAAGATTCTTTTCATTCAGAGCAAGGTTCAAATTGCCTTCTTTCGACACCAAGATCAAATTAGAACCATCATTGTTCTTTAAGGAGCCGCCGGTAACGGAAATACTATCTTTCGCCTGAACATCAATGTCCGTTGAAGAATCGACATTGAGCCCCCTCAACGTAACAGAGCCGCTTTCTGCTGCGACCTGCAAACCGCCTGTGTTGCCGTTCGCTTCTGAACTTACGTTGATGCTTCCTTCTTTACTCTCGACATCGAGTTTGCCAGCTGCATTCAAACTTTCAACAGTTAGACTGGCACCCTTTTGAGACTCAATATCGATAACTGAGCCTGAACTTACTGTATTGCTTGTTACCTCAACCGCTCCTCCATTTGAGTTAATAAATAAGCCTTCCGATTCCCCGGTGCCGGCGGCGATTAGATCGGCTCCCGTCACTTGCGTGCCAGCTGCAGAAGTAAGTCGGATAGAACTTTGAGAGTCAAGTTTTCCAGCATCGATCATGACGGAACCTTGAGAGGAATTCACTTCTACTCCGCTGCCTTCTCCCGTTCCCTTAGCCGATACGGAAACATTTGTCAGCTGCGCGTCTGTGACAGCAGAAAGTTTGACGGAACCGTTCGAATTGATCGAGCCGTCACTGACTTTGACTGCGCCTTCAGAAGAACTCAAAAAGACTCCGGCCTCTGCGTCGTTTCCTTCTGAAGAAACAGCAGTTCTGCTGATTGTCGTGTCCTTAGCTGATGAAACATTTATAGAGTTCTGAGACGTTAATGCGCCGCCATTAATGGAGACAGATCCTTCGGAAGAAACTAACGAAAGGCCGTCTGTTCCTGCAGTTAGACTGCTGCCCGTCAAAGAAATATCATTGCTTGCAGTAACGCCGAGTTTTTTAGCTTCCAATGTTAGCGCTTTTCCGAAAGTCGTTTCCGGTGCAGAAAGATCAAGGGTTCCGTTTAAAGCTGAAAGGGTGGAATGGTCTGCGACCGAAAGCGACGAGCCTGCCTTAAGAGTCAGATTACTGTCAGAGGTCTTCGCTGTTCCGTTAAGGTGGATCGTGTTAGCTTCAGCCGCCACATCTCTTTTGGCCTGAATCTCTTCAATTGTTAATGTCTTTTTGGCATTAAATTCGATCTCTCCGTCTTCTGAAACAAGTTTTTTAACTTTCAGAGAACCTTCCGTCGAGATCTCAACATTTGAAGTAACTGTCTCTTCGGTCACCGACACAGACATTTCAGAATCTCTATTAGCTTGAAGGTAAACATTCTGAGGTTTGCCTTTCAGAACAACATTAAAGTCATTGACTGACTCCAATACCAACGCTGCATCTGCCCGACCTACGTCCCCTCCTGTCTCAAAAGCGAAATTAGTACCACTGATGCGCCCGGCCTGTCCTGTCGCATTCTTAACGGAATAGATATTGTCAGCCTTCAGTACAACATCATTACCGCTGGCCACGGATTGGAGATTAAGCGTTCCGTCTTGATCAACAAATACGCCTCTGTTGCCGGAGAACACGGCCGATCCTGTGATCGCCGTTTTAAGAAGTTTGTCGGCAGATCCGATTGAACCAAGCCCTGCTCTCAGGATCACGTCTTTAGCTTTAACCGCACCCTCTCCGGATAGAGTGATTCCATTTGTAGCAGTGAGGCGGATATCTCCGTTTTGAGAAGAAAGGGAACCGAGATTCAATGTGTTTTCAGAGTCAGACTGTAGATAAATGCTGTTTACTGCATCCGCATTTAATTTCGTGTCGCTGCTCTGATGGACTTCAAAGGCTTTCTTTAAGTTGATCGTCAGAGTGCCTGCTTCTTTGTTCCAGGTAACGTCATTAGCTTCTGCTCGAGCTAAAAGCTTGTAGAGGTTCAAGCCTTTTTCTGTCGAAGCATCCAAATCGCTGATGTTTGCCGTATGACCGTCAAGTTCCTGACCGATTCCGGCGCCAGACTTCAACGTAATATTTGCTGCTTTGATATTGGCAACGCCTGACTCAGGAACATAGCTCGGATCGGGATTCAAGATGGCTTCAGACACTGCAAAGAGCAATTCGTTCTGCGTCCAGCCGTAATTGTCTTTCGATGCTTGAACAAGATTTAATGCCGAGCCTGGAATATTCGCTTCTTTGTTAATTGCGTCTTCTGCAGAGCCGCATCCCGCAAAGCGAGACTTCAGAGCCGCAAAATCCTTTTGCTCTTCTGTTGTCAGCGCTCTTACGCGACCCTTTTCAGCTTCCTGCTCATGGTTTAGGTAAGCCTGATATCGATTAAAGTCGGAAGTAATACCATTTTTTATGTCTTGTTCGTCTTTAGCAAACCGAGCCCCTTCGTTAGAAGTTCCGTCAGACGTCAGAATGCCGGCTTCAATCCAGCTTTCAAGGCGTTTTTGTGCCGAACGCTCATCGCGATCCGAGCGATCAATCGCATCATAAATATTTCCGGCTGAATCAATTGTGACATCCCCACTCGTGCTGATCTGACCAACAGAAATATCCCCGACAGATTTCAAAGAAATATCACCTGCTGCAGTCAGGTCAAGACGCTGCGACAGATCAGAGGCCTCTTCGTGATCCAGACTCTTAATATTAATTCCGCCTTCTTGGGAAACAAGAGAAAGCTTCTGTCCGGAAAGCGAATTCAAGTCAACGCCGCCTCTGAATTCAGCAGAAACCGTTTCTCCGGCATTCAGGGATCCGGAAACGGAGGCACCGGAATTCAGATTCTTAGCATCAATATAAATAGACTTGCCAGCGGTTGCCGCTAGATTTAACTGCTTGTCAGAACTTCCGGCTGCTGTCCACTTAATAGCAGATCCTTCCGAGCCAATTGATCCTGAATCTGCTTTCAAGGTCAGATTAGATGCTCCGATTATTGCTGCGGCTCCGCTTTGATTGAGGATGTTGTTCCCTGCAATCAAGCTAACAGAACCGCCTTGGGCGTTCACAGCGCCTCCGAGCAGGACAGACTTACCGCTTTCAATCACAATTGAATTGGTTCCGCTTAAGAAAGACGTACCTACTTGATGGTCAGCCTTTACCGTGTAAGAATAAAGCGTCGAAGTCGAAGTGGTCGTAACTTTCTGAGTGTGATGTGTGCCTGAGAAGTGGACCCAAGTGTTATAAGTTGTCCAATGAGTAACCGTTGAGCTCTCCGAACTGCTCACTTGTGTAGTCCAAGCCTCAAAATTCTCATTCTTTCCTTCAGGACGGTCTGCTACCCAAATGGTCGAGCCGTTTGCTAAGTCTGCATCTCTTACTGTTGTCGTATTTACTGACGCCCAGTTTGTAGGCTCGCCGTAATCAAATGCATCCCAAACAGTAAACTTTTGGGAGTTATATCGAGTAGTGACCGTTGTTGAACCTTTTCCATCGGTCCAGCCATATAACTGGTCTTTCAAGGGATTGTAGGAACTATCCGAATCTGGAATTGCAGAGGATTTTGTTCCGTCTGCACTGAGCCAATAAGCAACAAAGTCGCCTTTACGGATTTCCGTCACCTTGGCGATTGCGCTATCCGGTCTGCCTTTAAATCCCGAGTTTGTATCTGTGATTTGAATCAGGCCTTCAATATTGCCGGTATCGACATTTCCAAGCAGAACGTCGCGGTTGCCGACGTTGATATTGATGTCTGCCGAACCGTTCGCCACGGACAATTGCCCGCCGCCTGTGCTTGCCACTCTTCCGGTAATGTAAATCTGTCCGCCTTGCGGAGAAATGTCATCGACGATCACCCTGTCATTGACCGGATCGTACCAGGCTGCGACTTGATACTTATAGGAATTGGAAGCTTCATCCCAAACAGGACCGCCTTCCTGTAGCGCATACTGCGGTGTCCTGCTGTTGACGTCGGACGGGGATCCGTGTGCCTGCCAATTTGCTTTGATAGAAGCAATCTTCTTGTCGACTTCCGTATCCGATAATGTCAAACCGTATTTCGCATAACCGCTTTGAACGTAGCCGTTTAAGTTAATCGCATCGGCTGCGAGGAAAACACTTCCTCCGGCAACCATGTCTCCGGCTTGACCATTGTCTACATTACCAAGTTTGCCCGGGCCGTAAACATGGTTAGCGTTAGAACTAACTGAAGAATTGCTACCTAACTTGCCGACTTCATCTTTCCATAACTCTTCAACATCGCCTCCGACGTTAAACAATCCGCCTCGGTAAGACTGCGTAATGGAGCCTTTTGCCGTAATTCCTAAAGAACCTCCGGCGGAAATCGAAGCCGTCTTATCGGCGTAAACGTCTCCTCCGCTGCTAACAGAGATATTTCCTGCTCGGTTAATCAGTTTTCCGGAAATATCAATGCTGGTATCCGGATTGATTCTTTGCTCTTTACCGTCCGAGGTAACTAGAACCAATCCGTTGTAAGCAGAGTTAACCTTTATTGACGGAGCTTCTGAATTAGCTGACGTCGTTAACTGGCCACGGAATGAACTCAAGGCGCCTGTCTTATCGATAACAACCTGATCGTTCAGTTTAAACTCGCCGCCTTTATCCAAAATTTGGATATCGCTCAGCTTCAATGCCACTGTGGCTTGGTTATCAATATTGATCCCCTCAGCGGTTTTAGCGATTAAAGAACCTCCTCCGGTTACGCTATCCGTGAAGACAGAAATATTTCCACCCGAGACTGTGACATTGGAAATTTGGACATAAGGGCGGCTTGTCTGATCAATAAGCGAGAAATTACCGTTCTCTCCCCGGATCAAAAGGCCCTTCTGCTCCATTGTCGTAAGAAGCAGTTCGTCTTCGGCCTTGTAAGCAGCAAGCAAGGAGGGATTCGTCGTGCCGTAATCCTGCATCGCTTTCTGAAGTTCCTCATGACGCTGCCAGTACATGTTCGTCAGGGATTCTGCCTTCACACCGCTGACGGATTCATCATCAACGCCGGTCTTTGTGATCGTTAAGGGATTTTGTGAATCCAGGGTCACGCCTGATTCGTTGGGCGAAGCAATTCCGCTGATCTGAATATCTGCTTTGGTATTCACACCGGCTTGAACGAGTCCGCCGACCTGGATCTTATTGTCGGTGGTCAGATTCTTGGATTTTGTTCCGGCCGCTGTTGAAGCAATCGAGACTTCGCCGGCATCCGACGCAGACGTCCAGAACCAATAACGTGCTGTCTCTTCCGTAGAAACATCGCCGCTTTGTGCGTAAAGCTCAGTATCACGCCAAGATTTGATTTCTCCGTTGAGATTGAGCTTATTGGTCAGGTTAAGACTGTCGGAAACTTCCGAATCCGTTCCGCCGATGGCTGAGTGGCTGTAAGCGTGGGCATAGCTCACTAAATCAAACTGAGAGTTCGAGCCATCAGCATCTCTGCCTGCTCTAATCGCCAACTTGCCTTTCGACAAGATGTTAGAACCGCTGCCGACATTTACTTCATTGGTGCGATTTTGGTTGACGGAAACCTTGGCCCCTGCCCCGGCTACCGCTGCGCCTTGAACATCTCCGACGCTCTGTGCTTCAACATCTTCGTCAGAAGAGGCGGCAATCGTCAGCGTGCCTTCGGCGCTATTAGCAGTCAAACGCACACCGTCGGCCAAGTTAATTCTATTTTGAGTATTTAGGGTTTCGAAGTTTTCTGCTGTCACACCGGCAACGGCACCGGCCGTTTGAGCACGAACCTTCAGACTAGTTCTTCCGACATTCTTCGCAGAAATGGTCAGATCATCTGCTGTCAATACCACATTTTTACCGATATCGACCTGTTGGGTACGGTTTTCCGTATTGCTTGCTTTGATGCCGGTACCGACAAAGGCTCCGTAAACACGGGAGTCAACGGCATAAGTTCCTTCAGCGGCATGAACGTCCCAATTATCAGAGGCTCCAACAAGAATACCGGAAGCGTTAATTGCCGAGCCGTCCCCGATCGAGACTTTGTTGGTGCCTTGCATGTCGTTGATCAGCGAAGCACCGCTTCCTCCGGCCAAAGCGCCTTTGGTGTTATCGGCTTTCATGCCGATGTTGTGTTCCCCCGAGGTCACGAAGGACGCTGCATCTTGAATATTCCAACGGCCGCTGACAGTTAAAGTCGTATCAGAGCGATCTGTATGTTTTACTTGAGCCGCATTTGCGTCAAGATCGGTACCTTCGGCAAGAATAATTCCGCCTCCGGCACTGTCGGCAAGAACCGTCGCCTTTTCTTTATTAGAAGCCGTTACAGCCGCACTCTTAAGTCCCACTGAAGACGAAGAAGAAACTTCGTTCTTCACCGATACCTTATGGTTCACTTCTGCGGAATTATTGCCCGAGGCAATCGTTCCTCCCGTACCTGCGGTTGTCTTAGACAAATAGACAGCACTGCCTTCTGTTACGGAAGTGAAGTTCTCCAAAGAAGAATCACCGGACAGTTCAATCTTGCTTTCAACCTGATTCGAATTTGTCAGCTCGGAAGTGTTAACAGGGATTGAGGCAATAATGGCGCCGCCGTAAGTCTGAGAGTCTGCCGTCATCTTCAGGGCTTCGCTCTCATCTCCGAGACCGGCACCGGCTGCCACTGTCAAATTAGCATGACTAAATACATTTCCAGTCACTTCGGAAATGACTTTACCTCGGGTTTCGGCAATCGACTGAACCACACCAATCCCGAGGCCTCCGGCTCCGGCACCGTAACTCTTAACCGTGATATCCGGACGGTTATTTGTGGTCAGACTGACGTCGCCGCCGGCTGTATTTCCGTTAAAGATCGTTCGAGTTGAAATCTCACCATCGGTTCCGTCATAGACCTTTGCTAGCGCACCTACTCCGTTGATGGCGCCGCCGTAGCCTGCAGTCGATTCGGCAAAGAGTTTTTGCTGACGAACTGCAGAGGCATTAAACGAAGAATTAATCCTTGAATTCAGAACTTGGCTTTCTACACGGCTTTTATCACGAATTTCTGCGACCATTCCGCCGCCGGAGGCTGCCGCAACCGTAATTCCGAAGGACTTCAGATGGATTTCTGATTTATTTTCCGTCTTAATCTCAAATACGGGATTGGTCGTTTGAGGTTTATTCTCTTCCGCCTTATTGCCCTCATCTTTACTGCCGTCAGGCTTTGGCTCTTCGAGTTTACTTCCTCCGGAAACGTTTCCGTCCCAGATCGTCGAAGCGCCGCCCGTGATTTCGGCGTCCGCATAAGCTGCAGTTCCGCTGGCAAGAGCCAGCGAAGTTTGGATCGCCTCAAGGTTGGTCTTACCTTCGAGTGAATTGAGAACGTTAAAGTTATCCTTTGATGTGATCGTGTTGCCGCTGAGATTAACTTTATTGTTGTAATGACGGCGCAACGTAATGACAGAGGCCGCTAATACTCCTGCACCGGCACTTCCGCTGCCGAGCGTAACGTCAATGCTGCCTGCCTTTGAATCTTCCTTAACAGAGACATCACTGCTTCCAACCGTCAGGTAATTGCCCGACACCACAACGGAAGTTCCATTCCCACTTCCCGAGGACACGCTTGCGTCTGCCGCTGCGGCCGAACCGACGATTTTGTCTTTTTCTTCCTGAGTCAGCTCATCATTCTCAGTAATAAAACCGAGAGATCCGGTGCCTGAAGATGCGTAATCGGACAGATATTTATTAACTGTGTCTTCTGCGCTGCCAAGATCTTGACGGTTTGAAGCGAAAGGATTGTCTCTCGAACCGATCACCAGCGAGAATACATTTGCACCGATCGTTCCGATACCGCCGGAAGCAAACGCAACCGTTCCGTTAACGTAATGATCCTGAAGAGAGGAAACCGTGAGTTTGTCAGCTGTAACGATTGAATTACGAAGGTTAGCGGCCGAGGAGCCTTTAAAATAAGAAACGACGACCGAAGCACCCAAACTTCCGATAGCACCCGTAGCAGTAACATCTGTGACTTTCAGATGGTCTTCGTTTTCTGCATTGACGCTGAACTGACCGGCCTTAACTTCCGAATCGTTGACTTCAGCAGATGTCGCACCTTCAATCGTATTAACGTTCACGAGCCCAGCGGCTGCTCCATACATTGCTCCCGAAGCGGTCACGTTCAAAGAAGAAAATTCCGAGATGCGATTCGCACCCACTGAAGCTGACTGGCCCTCAGCTCTCAGGATCGAATGAGCTACAGAAGAAGAAACTGCATTATCAGCGTAGTTGATAACCACGCTGATCGGTACCGCAGCATATTGAGAGCCTGCAGCTGTAATGGCAGAAGTCGTAATCCTGCCCAAATAATTTGCGTTCTGCGCGAATGAACCTAGCACTTCCGTCTGATCCACTGCAGCAGAAACATCCGAGAGCTGCCGATTCACGTTAACGGAAGCACTAACCGCTGCATACTGAGCACCTGAGGCGGCAATTAGTAAGGAAGAAATACCTTCTTTAGCATCTGCATCAACAGAAACAGAGGTACCTGTTAATGAAGATTTATCTGTTGATGTTCCGGTAACTACTACACCGGTTAAATGATCAGTGGTGATGACATTCGTTACAACGCCAATCGCCGCCCCCAAAGCACCGCTCGCAGTCGCAATCACAGTATCCACGTTCGCAGCGTCAGAAGCTCCGACCATCAGAGCACCGGAACCGGCATTCAAATTCGAGGACTGAACCTTCGTTTCTGTCTTTCCACCAAGATAATTGACGTTTCCTGTGGCTGTGACCGTGGCATCCTTGGCTCCTCCTCCGGTAATGTAGAAAGTCTTAAAAGTTTCTGTGGAAGAAGCGTCAACCATTAATCCGGAGAAGGTCTTATCTTGCCTTGCGTCTCTCAAAGAAGCAGCCAGAGACACGTCATTGACGATATTCGAGTTGATCGCATTTTCATCAACCCCTGCTTTTGTCGTAAGAACGGAAGAGGTTTCCTGAGCAGATCGAACGATATCGGAATTCAGGATTTCGGTCTGTGTGATACCGCGTTTTTCTGAAACAGTAACGGTTGCACCTACAGCTGCATTTTGAGCGCCCTGGATTTGGCCGCCGTATGTTCCGATCGTATCGTCACTTTGCGCCTGAATGAGGGCTGCGCCTGCGTACTCTGCATTTAAGTTATTGGTCCGAGCTGCGGTGTTGTTCGTGACTAAATTAATAGCTGTTGAAGCCGCGACACCGGCTTTACTGCCGCCGGCTCCGCCTATTCCAATCGTATCTATGTCATTATTAGATTCGGCCAATACCGTCAGAGTATCGGAAGAAACAAGTCTCTGTTTATCCGAAGCACTCAGAGCTGCTGTCGTATCCGTGTTGACTCGGTTGACAGCAACACCGACTCCGATACCGACGCCTTGAGCACCCACTCCTGCAACAATGCCAAGGTTATCAATATTAGTGCTGCTTGAAGCATGAACAGATAAGGCATTTAACGCTTTGGCTGCTTGATCCTTGACCCCTTGGGTGGTTTGGTCTTTTGCGTATTGAACCGTCGAAAGGTTGTTGACAGAAGCATTAACGGATCGATTAATTTCGTTAGTTCCGGCTGCTCCCGACAGACCCACATTGCCTCCGGCAACACCGACACTCAGTACAAGCGTTGAAATATGATCATCGGCTTGAGCATCAGTTGTGAAGTCCGTCAGATTATTTGAACCATCCGGCTGAGCAATCACCACACTGTCAACAAGCGCTTGAGTTTGAGAGCTGCGGGAAGAGGCATAAGCCACTGCTCCTGAGAGACCGGCTTTGCCTTTCGCTGCAACGGAAACATTTCCGGCCAGTGTCCAGACGGCTGCTGTATCCGAAGAATGCAGTGAAGCTTCTTTAAGGCCCGTTAATCTTGAATTCTTTAATTGGACCAGCGCGTCGTTCTTGACGCGATTCACCGCAACAGCGCCTCCGATGCCTAAACCGGAAACCGACACTGCTCCGTCCGCAGCGGCCGCCCAAGCCGAAGCTCGGTTCGACGCAGCAATATCTAATTTGGAGTCTGCGAACTGTACAGAAGAAAGATTAAGACCGTCGACATCTGCAGAAGCTGTATTGTTGGTGTTGGCCACCACAACAGAAGCGCCGACTGCACCTATGGCTCCGTCGCCGACGTTAACACCGAAGCTGCCTCCGACATTAACCGTTGTAGCCGCGCTGTCGGCATGAACATTTAAACGATTAACTGTGGAAGTCAAATCATTAACGGCGACAGAAGCACCCTGATCGACGTTTGATACAACAACAGAACCTGCCGCGTTAAATTTGCCTTTACCGCCGGCAACACCGACTGCAGTTCCTAAAGAGAAGGCATCATCCTTGGCATCTAAAACAACGGAAGAAGATGCGTTATCCGAATTGATGACATTTCTGGAAGCGTTTACCGCAAATTGGTTATGAATCTGATTTACGACAACTGCGGCGCCCCCTGACGAACCGCCGGCGCCAATCGCCGGAGATACGGCAACGGTGACTTGTTTCATCTTGCCGGCTTGGTCATACAAGTCGCCGAGTTTTTGCGTTTTTTCTTCAGAACCGTCTTTGCCGGTTTCTTCAGCATCCGGTGCGGTTCTTAAACCGACGTCTTTGAAATAAGACTCATTGCTGAGCTCGCCGAGATTGTCCACATACCATTTACGGTCAGCGAGAGTTTCAAACTCATCGGCTTCCTGACCACCGGAAGAACGAGCTGTTCCTTCAAAGCCGCCCTCTCCGGCAAGAGAAATATTGAGGTTGTTAAGCGTTGTTGAGACATTGTTCGTCAGCTCGGAAGTCGCTGCAGCGCCCGAAAGTGCAAAAGACGATTCTCCGGTCGTCACTGCAGAAGAAACTGCCGTTGTGACCTGAGTCATGTCGGAAAGTGCGCGAACGGCGCTGTTTCCGGCAATTTTCAGAGTGCTGTCTGCAAATTCGGAAGATACGGTATTGTCAATGTCCGCGACTGCAAAGATCAATGAGCCGCCGAAAGACTTGGCGCCGGTATTGCCGCCTTTACCGAACGAGAAACCGATGCCGCCCGTGACTTGAGTGTCTCCGGCCCAGCTTGCCTGGTTATAAGACGTATTAAAGAAGGTTCCCTCTAACTGAGACAAACCTTTAACGTTCGTAGTAACCGAATTCTCGATCAGATTAGCCGAGACTCCGGCGTCAAATGCACCGCTGAATTTAGCAGCGCCTAACGACAAGGCTGCGGCTAAACCTTCGGCAACCGTCGTACCGTCGGATACCGCACGAATATTCAGTTTCTTGAGGTCTGTATTGAACCTTAAACCCTGAGAATTTAACTTCGCCGCATCAATATTGACTGCCGTCTTATAGTTTCCGGTGTTTCCGGCAACAGCACCGGCAATACCGGCAGCATAATTAGCAGCGTTCAGCTCGGAAATGTAGTTGATGCCAGCGGCGCCGGCCCAAGCACCGACCCACTTATCGGTAACCGCATCGACGGAGACTTCTTCCGGCGCCTTGATTTGGAAGTTACCGACTTCGATATTGACTTCGTTTTCCGTATCGGTATCATTCCATGCCGCACTGCCTGCAGCGCCCAACTGGAACTGAGAAGTTCCGCCCTGGGCCACGCCCGAAGTTGAACTGCTCGTGGTACTTGCAGTACTGCCGTTTTGCGCCAGGTTGGAATTATTGTTTCCGCTCATCGATGAGCTGGTCGGGTCGTTCTGAGACTGATTGTGGTTAAATTTATCCCTAATCGAATGACCTAAGCCATTGGCCTTCTGAGCCAAAAGCGGTCCGCCCTCTTCTAAATAGAAGCTCAGCCCTTCTTTAACGTAACTAGCTTTATCTCCGAGGCCGGAGAAGAATTGTGAAATTTTGCCCGGAGGCTCATTGGATTCCGGGCTATGACCGGATACACCGACACCGCCTGCAACGCCGATCGCGTTCATGGCCAAATCCTCAGAAGCTAGCAAATTAACTTTGCCGTCGGCTCCGGAAGCCTCTAAGAAACCTTGCGCGTCATAGAGTGAACGATCTTGCTCAGCAATAACGTCGTTGTCTTTAACTCTGAGCTCATTGCCTAACTTACCGGTATTCACAGCAATGCCGGCGCCGGCCGCTTTGTTTGCATTGTCGGATATGTCTACAACAACAGCTCCTGCAATCGTTTGTACATCGTCATCGCGCTTAGCGCCGACTTCGACCGAAGAGCCTTTGACTTGGGACTCGTCATCGAGCCAAACTAAGTTAGTTCCGTTGGTTACGGCAACTGCCGCTAAACCTTCCAGACTTAAATCGCCTTTATTAACGTCGGCAGCTGCGCCGATGGTTAATCCGTAAATACTGTCTTGGGCTGTAAGGAGCGCGACATTGTCCGCAGTCAACTGAGCATTTTCTCGGACGATTAAGCGGCTGGAAGATGTCAGCTGGTTGTAAACCACCGTAGCACCGAGCGCGCTGGCTTTTTCCATATCCGGTATCGGAATACCGAATACCGTGGCAGCCTTACCTCCTAACACTAAACTTTCGTTTAAGGCATTAGAACGAACCACGAGATTTCCGTTGTTTTTACTTTCTTGAGCATCAGCGGATGGCATGCCATGGGCTTCAATCCTTGTATTTTTGCCGACAGTTAACAACGAAGCAGTCTTCTGGTTAATGACCATTGCCGTCCCGGTCGCACTCCAAGCGGAATTATCGGATGAGGCATCTCCTGCTGCGGCAGCGTAAGCATTCAAATAATTGGTCGGCTTGATGAACTCAAGCAGGCTCATGACCACGTTGCCCGTCTCTGCCCCCGCCGAACCGATAACCTTTACTTCCCCGAAGAAAGTTCCTAAAGCTGTTCCCAGCGTTCCGAAAGAGGTTCCGACTTTTTTAATCTTTTCGATAAAAGAAAGATTAGCGTCGCTGACACTGTTGAAGTCTGCGTCGACCTTGTCAAATGCTTCTTCGACTTTTGCCCATTGATCTTTGAATTCATGAGCAAAAATGGCCTTGAGTCGATCACGAGCCTTAGCGAAATCTTCCTTCATCTTGGTGAGACGATTCCACTCAATCTCGGCTTCCGAATCTAAGACAAGTTGTCCGTTGTTCGCTTTAAGCACGGAACCATTGCCGATTTCGAGGATTGACCGAACGGCTTCTTTTTCGTCTCCGGAAAGTGCAACCAAAACTGCCAATGAACCCTGAAGTTTCGTTTGGCTCGTTTCCCCTTCCGGCGCCGCAGAAGAAACTTTAGATGTCACTAAATAATGATGATCTCTTAAGAGTGCGTCAGAAGAAATGGTTAAATTACCCGCAGTTTGAAGACCGATAGAGCGTCCTTCAATCACCGGGGTATTTACGATGACAGAAGACGTCTGAGATCCGAGGATAACGCCAACCGCGCCGCCAAGTTTAAATTTGGTTGAATCAAACTTGCTGTCTACGCCCTGACCTGCCTGCCCCATAAGTCCGGCAACAAAGTCCCTCGATACCGCACCGATGGTGTCATAGAGAAGTTTTGACATGCCGGAAGCGCCGACAGCATTATCTGCCTTAATGGTTAGATCATCTGTGACATTCTTAGCTATAACCGAAGCTTCCAAAGCCTCGTTTGTGAATCCGGTGTTCAGAAGAACGTTCGAATGCGTATCCAGTTCGGTGTAGTTGAAAGCTAAACCGCCATAACTGCCTTCCTGAACAACGACGGAAGATTCGGTTTTAACGGAACTGTTTTGATTCGAGGAAATTTCGACTTTTCCAGCGTCTTTTACGATGTCCAGCAATGCCGAACTTTCAACATTGATGTCAGATGTACCTTTGAGTCTGGCAACGAGGACCGAAGTTTGAACCGCTTTGCTTTCTTTTGTCGCAGCCGTAGCCGAAGCTTCTACCGTTAAGTCATCCGCTGAAGTGATAGTTAAGTCTTTTCCGGCCCTTAAAGATCCGGCGACGTTGACCGTGCTCGAACTGTCAGCAAGCGCGACGATTGCCGCGATTGAAGGAACCTTCTGGGTTGATTCGGTATTGAATAGGTCAAAGAGACTCGTCGAAGTTCCCGCTTCAAGTTTGGTATCTGCAACAGAATCCAAGGATAAGTTTTGTCCGGCAGAAAGGCTCGCGTCCTTACCAATATTGATGAGAGAAGATGTCTTTAAGTCCGCGTAATAAACCGCTTCATTGAACGGTGTTGCCGTTCCTAAAATCTCCAGCGTTAAACCTGTCGAAAGGTCAGCCATTGTCGTAGAAGATTTAACCAAACGGTTCTCTGCGACGGAATTCACGTCAAGATCTTTAGCTGCGGTGATAACGCCGTCAATCCTGATCTCGGAAGATACATCCAAGAGCTTGTGTTTACCGTCAGAAACGAAATGGCCGATTTCTCGATCTTTTTTAGCCTTTTCTTCTTCTGTGAGCTTGTCGTAACCCGACGGACGAAGCTTCTTATCGATGTCATAGACACCGTTACCTGCCATAGAAGAAACTTTGACATTTCCTCGAGATTTGACGGAAGCTCCGTTCGCAACTTTGACCTTTGCTTGGACTTTCTGTTTCGTGACGGATCCTGCAATCGATCCGGTCCCGGAGCTGTCGCTTCTGGCCAATAGAAGTATATCGCCGGAACCGTCAGCCGCCTCTTGCGTCACCAAAGTGTCAGAAACCGAGCTTTTAGTAACGATGTTTTGACCTTCTTTAATATGAACGAGGTTTTTGAAATCCGTTTCCAAATTGGAAAGCTTTGCGCCAAACTCTAAATGGATCTGGGAAGCAGCAAGTGTGATTCGATTACCTGCATTGATGCTTCCGTTAACTGTAATCACACCGACAGGATTAAGAGGAACTTCTCCTTGCTGCATTTTCTGCAAGGTTGCAAGCGCTTGTTCTTCTGTTTGGCCTAATCCTAAAGGAAGTTTTTTGTCTGATAACTCACTGTACTTTTTATAGGCATCGTCCGTGGTAATCACGGCCGTCAAACTTCCGGCATTGATCACACCGGTTTTACCGACGATCATTCCCTGCGGGGAAACAAAGTAAAGATTGCCTCCGATCTTGTTTTCTTTTAATGCGTTAACCGTTCCGTTAACGGAAATCTTGTTGTCGACAAAGTTCACCAAGTGGTTTGTATTTTCCGGGAGATGCATGTCTACAAGATGCTTTTCTCCTACCCGGAACTGAGTGAACTTATTTGCGGCAACCGATCCGTTGATATAGCTCGTCGAGATATCGTGATGCAGATTGTCTTGTGAGCTGGTAATCGTCGTTCCTGTCCAGTTTGGGTCCACGGTGATTGCGTGATCCAGCGCTTCTGCGACCGCAGTTAAAGGAAGCGTTAGTAAAGAGGCTTCCATAACCAATAATTCAACGGGGACGATTAACGATGAGGTTTCTTTGCCATGGGCACGATGATTCTCGTCCGTGACAACGTGTATTCCTCGGCAAACATTCCAAATAACTTTATAGATCTTATTCATAGTGTTCTCACCAAACAGCGTTAATCACGAAATCGAATCGTGCTTTGCTCACGTGTTCCGAACCCACATTTCTCTTAAACGGAAAGGAGATAGTGGCAGAACTCATCAGCCAATCCACCGGTCTCCAAGAGGCTCCAATGCCGACGGAACCCAAACTTTTATCTTTATAGGGAGAATCTCCGCTCAATCGCCCGGCATCGAGGAAGGCAAACACGTTGGAGCCCTTCCCGTCTAAGTGGTATTTCGCTTCTAAATTAATCCAGGCGCCGTTGTAAGCAGAGATCGTGTCATTCTCATAACCACGAACGCCTGAAGAAGTGCCCAAATAGAAAGAATCACCTGAAGCCATTTCCCCGCCACCTAGATATCTTTGTGCGCCGGCATTGACGGTGTAGCCCCAATTTTTCCAAAGCCGGTGATCCCAAGTTAAATAACCTGTCAGACGGCGGTAACGGGAAGCGTTATCGAATGTGTAGTCTTTCAGCCAGGATTCAATGTATTGACCGTTGGCGTAGAGCGTCATGCCTTCTTTCAGCCAAAGCTGCTCCAGGCCGGCTGTGAGGCTCTTCACCGAAGTATCGCTGACTGTCAGAACATTAAACATTTCAGTTTCGGATGTTTGACGGGCCGCTTGTAGGTAACCAGTGAGCTTTGAGGTCGAAGTCACATACAAAGGATGGTCGAGTCTCAATGACAGATATTGAGAATGCCCTTTGACATCGAAGTCCTCGGACGGTCCGTCAACTACTTTTACGCGGCCGTATGAGTAACTTGCGGTCAAACGTGTTCCGAAACTATTGAGCGGAACAGAGTAAGAACCCATAAAGCTTCTTGAACCATGGGAAAACACACCGATCAGCTGGAGCCGATCACGCCACCCCAACAGACTTCTTTCCGTGAAGCTGACGCCACCGCGGTAACGGCCGGACGATTTAGAGCCGGAAGAATCCGAAAACAAAGTGAAAGTACGAGGATCGGGCTCTTGTACAAAGATCTCATAGTCCGTTGTTCCCGGTTCTTGCCCTGCTCTCATGTCCACTGAGAGCTGAATGTCATTGGTCATGTTGAACTTGACCAAATCACCCAGCATTTCTCGGTAATTGGAGACCTTACCTTTTTCAAGATCAAAGGCTCTCAGGATATAACCGCCTCGAGTTTTAAACTCTTTTCCTTCTACTGCCGAACTTAAAGAGACTGCTCCGGTCTTACCTTCGACTAAGGTAATTGTTAAAACACCCTTAGAAATTCTCTGCGGCTGAAGGACAGCTTGGCATACCACGTAGCCTTTTTGGCGATAAAGGCGATTAACCGCCTCAAGCATTGCTGTGAGCTCTTTACCTGTGACAACCGTACCCACAAATGGCTTTACGGCTTCAAGTGTTTCTTTATCCGTCAAAATCTGACTCGGTGTGAAATGAACCGAAGAAAGAAAGAAACGAATGCCATCTCCGAATTTTTGAGACTCTGAGGCTGAAAGTGCTTTTTCTGCCGCTTCTTTTGCCTGCCTTCTAATTTCACGTTCTTGCTCTGTAAGATCACTTCTTTGAGCTTCATTCAAGAGTCGGCGGACATCTCGCTGAGGCAACGTAACATCACGCTCCAGAGAAGCAGAGAGAGCGGGGTTAACTATTTGTGCTTGGACACTAAAAGACAAAAATGTCAGTACCCCTAAACAAGCAGGTGTCGGCAGTTTATTCATTTCCTTGGGATTCTTTATGTTTATCGAAAGATTTTAACAGACGGGGTAGTCTTGAATTTTCGTAAATCGAAGAGAGTTTTTTATTTATATTCAATGAGAAAGATAGATTATCTCAAAATAAACAAAAGTTCACCCAGATCTTATTTTTGGGTTATTTCTAATAAAAATTACGACTAACAAATTAAGAGTGTTTAACTTTCTTCACTTTTAACTTTCAAAATGATTTGCATTTGACAAGGGAGAATTCTCAGTAAGCGTTTTGCTTGGCTTTTCATATTTTTCGTGAGAGTCGTCTGAAATTGCGATAATTTTTGTCCGAGCCACCCTCCTTCAGCAATGCGGTTCAAATTATCAACAAAAAATGAATTCACGTAGCCTTAATGATTAAGGAAGATGCTAGACGTATACTCACGTTTGGAGGAACAAACAAATAGAACAAATACTTAGATTTTGAAAAAAAATTGAGCCTTGATTTCTTATCAAGGCTCCGACCCACGAAGTCGACCGAGGGGACAGCTTCGAGTTTGAAGTGGTCTAAATGCTACAAATTAAATAAAACTTTTCTAACTGCCTTGAGAAATCAAGGCAGTTTGTTCTCCAACTGTTTCACGCTTTCAAAGACCATCTGCTTATAGAAACGGCGGACAAATTCTGTGTGGAAATCCATATTGTTGAAATACGAAAACGTGAAACGCTTCGGATCCTGGCCGACTTCTTTTTCTTTGGAGTCTTCATGGCCTATGAACATATGATCTGTCTTCGGAGAAACTTCTAGTTCAGGCTTATCTTTTAATTTGACTGCCATCTTCATCGTCATGTCGTATTCATAGACGATCTTTTCCGGATGATTGTCAGGATCCGCCTTTTTGGCTTCAATCGCAGCCTTTGTCTTCGGATCCATTGCGCGGGTCAAATCAATTACCACTTCGCCTTGTCTGTCTTCCGCGTCTTCCTTCACGATCTTGAAGAGACCTGTCTGTTCAAGATAGCGTTCTGAAGCGAGCCAGAGACCGTAGTGTTCGCGCCAGTCAGCCGGACGTTTATCAAACGGTTCCGTCACAATAGGACGACCTTCCCACAGATAATTTACAACCAGCGAAACCTTTAGCGGTTCCTCTACTTTCTTGAATTGATCGGCTTCTATCACGGTTGTCGGCTGAACAAACCAGCTTTCTCTCGGATAGTCTTTATGGTCATAGGCGCAGCCGCTCAGAGCCAAACTCAATGCGCAGACCGAAGCGGCTAATAATGAAGTTTTAGTATTCATGATGCTTATTCCGTTAGGTAAACGAGTCGGGATGGGAGGCACGGAATCTATTCCGCGCCGTTCCATCAGCTATGCGTTCAGCGTTTGTTTAGAACATGTACTTGATGCCGATCTGAGCGGTTTCGTTGTGGTATCCGGATTTACCGGCCTGAACTCCAACAGTTGCCCAGCCAAGCGTGTTGCGGCTTAAGTGACCTTCTAAGCCCATACGGAATTCCCCGAGGTTTCTCCCGCCGTCCATATAGACCTTGTCAGTGCCCATTTGAACGCCGGCCTTCTTGCTGTTATGAATCCAGTTGCCTTCAATGAATCCGAGGCCCTTATTCATATAGTTAGCATGAAGTCTTGCGCCGACTCGAAGCGTGACATTATCAGTGCCTAACTGGCGATATTTCGTCCCGAAGGAGTCATTAGCGGAATTGGCCTTAACGCCGTCCCATACTAATTGGGCTTCCGGCTGGAATGTCCAAATCAGCTTGTTGTAATCCTTCGTTCCGCTTTCTCCGATAGGAATGGTGTAACCGGTTTCAACCGACCAAACCCAGCCGTGTGATTTGAATTTGAACGGAGAAATTTCATCTGACCAAATCTTGTTGTCATAACGACCGAAGAGAAGCCAACTATCAACATAGAAACCGTCATCAGGGCTATTGCCTGTGTACAGCGTTCCGTAGATACCCAAGGAGTAACCATCTGAGCGGGATTTTGCGCTATCCCAAGAACGGCTGTCAGAGCGGTTGTAGAGACCACCGGCAAAGACACCGCCAATATACTTCCAATCTTCGTTAAATTCGTTTCTCAGCAAATCTCCGCCGATCTGAGTAACGGCAGTATTGGAATGAGTCTTACTCTGTCCACCCGCCATGCGGAAGTGAGAGTGAGAACCAACCTGACGGACCCAAGCTGCTGCAGGCTTTTCTTCACCGTCAAATGGGTCGATGTAGTATGCCTGACCAAAGCGGTCGTGCAGTCTCATGTGCATCTTGGCCCAAGATTGAGATGCTCCTACGTAAGCACCAGCTTCCGGTCTGAGGACTAGATTTTCTTCTTCCTTCGGAGGTACTAAAGGTTCATAGTAATCTTTGTCATCCGAGTTATAGAGCACCCAAGTTCTTTGTTGCTCTTCATCGTTGTAACCAAGACTATAAATCCATTTATAGGCCTCATTGTCTTTGGCAACGACACCAAATGGCTGCATCTCAAGCCGAAGTTGATTTCCTTCAAGTCCCTTATCAGCAATAACGAAGATTGGAATACCTTCGCTCTTCAGAGTTTTTTCACCACGGGCTTCTTTGAAGATTCCGCTAACTGGGATCTTGCTATGGTCATCTCCGAAGGAGACCTTAGAAGTACCGGAGGCAGTTTCAGAGTGAATAACGTCTACAAAAGAATTGTTGGATCCTTGGACCAGACCTCTATAGTGAAGAACGGATCCTGATTCGCCAACATAATTTTCTGCCACTTTGACGTGGTTCAAATTAGATACTTTATCTTCACTTCCAGAAAGGAAAACATCACCTGCATTTTGAAGAGCCCTGATGTTGGCCACACTTCGAGGATCGACGTCTCTCGAAAAAGATGCTGAGGCACTGTTAAAGTACAGAGAGGAATTTTTAGAAACAATCGCAAGAGCGTTTTGTAAGGAGTTCTGTTCTTCCAACCTACCTATAGCAGAATCCAAGACAAATTCGCCATAATATTCTGGATTGGCAGTGTAAATATCTGCTGTATAACCTAAAATTTTTATCCGAGACTGTTTGTCACCCCTGATGTTGCCTCTAACTACCGCACCGTTCCTAACCGACAAAGATCCCGAGACAGAATCAACTTTTGTCAACTCCAACACAGACCCTTCAAAACTATTAAATCTTCCAACGCTTTGACTGGCAGTAAGTTGATAAATACCTTGTAGATTTAAAGACGAGGTGTACCGACCGCGTTTAGCCTCTTCGACCTTTTGGGAAAAAGGATCTTCGACAGCATTTCCGAGCGAGCCGTCTACCTTTTGAATTAATACTCCATTGGACTCAATTGTAGTTTCGCCAGAAAAACTATTTACACCATGAGTATAACGGTTCAATGCGTCTCCGATGATAACCGTGTTACCCTCAGGGATCACAATTCCACCAGAACCTGTCAATTCTGCTGACAATGTGAAATTTTCGTCCTTAACATCAGTCTCATTTGTTTTTCCATAGAGAATTAGTTGAGCGCCAGGAAGTACTTCAAGAGATTTCAACCAATACTTGATACCAACACCACCAGCATCACCAAGCTGGGTAGTTGTTTGACCTTTTACCGTACTCTCCCAATTTTTTATCTCATTGCCAAACAAATCCGTGCCGTTCTCAACATTATGTGTGACCTTAACCTCAGCATTAGGATTAAATTTTCCGTCTACATGTAAATATTTATAAAAACCATAAGTTGCTTTTGCGACATTTTTTCCATTTTGTTCTATGTCAAACCCATTGATTGTAAAAAAGAAATCTTCAAAGTTATCGCTCGGTTGGGTTAACGACCCCATAGGGGTTTTTGTTGAATATTTTTCATCCCCTACTTTTCCAACAAAAATCTGTGTATTTCCATAGGCAAATGTATCCTGCTGATTTTCGTGGCGGTAAATTTGAATGGCTGGGCGGCTAATATTTACCGCCTGAATTTGATTCTTACCGTCAGTGCCGTCGTTCACAGCAAGGTATAAGACTAACCCTCTATATTCATCTCTAAAAGCATCTGTCCAAGTCTTAGAATCCGCAGATCTATCAAAAACCAACCCATTATCATGAACCAAGAGAGACAAATGCTCCTCTCCATTCGCTCCGTAATAATGATTAACTGCCTTGTCAGTAAATAATTTTGTCTCGTCTGGACTGTATTGAATAAACCGCCCGTTGGCATTCACTTTATCACTTAGGACTGTATAGGCGGCAACCCAAAAGTTGTGCATTCCATTTGTAAAGTCACTTTGGCTATTCTTGTCCGAAGAAGCCAAACTTGAGTGAAACCCCTTTCGGTTAAGCAAATAACTACCGCCAACAAGTTGACCAAGCTTCATACTTTCTGAAGACGAACTGTCTTGAGATGTATATATGAGGCCAGTTTTGTTTATCACAGGAGTTTTTAGGGAATTAAAAGCGTTGTTTTCATGCTGATAATCTGCGCTTAAATCCAGCTCATTTTTAAAGTTTCTTTCAAGATAAGATTCATCGTAATATTGCCCAAAATGGAGATACCTTACATAAGCAGAATCGGCCTCCACGGCACCCGCAAGGTAGGCAATTCCTCTTCTGCGGTTAACCGCCTGAATTTTTTCTTCATCCACCCTGTCGGAAGTACCTTTTTTTAAATCTGAAACAGCCGTAGAGGTCCCGTAAATCGCTCCGTCTGTTAAAACTACATTGTGAAGAGAAACCAAATTCGCATGCAAGTCTCTTGGTTTGTCACCTTTTTGAAGAGAGTAGACGCCTTGCATCTCCAATCCCCCAATGACGTTTCCATTTATCTTAGAATTTGACGCCGAAACAATATTGTTTGCAGCTTTTCCGTAAGAATAACCACCAAATACTGACATTCCCTCCACAGAACCTGATGCTCCAGTGAGAGAATTGGGATCCGAAATTATGGTATTTTTGATTAATACAACATTGCCATTAGCGATAGTATTATTTATAGAGTCTGGATCGTCTTTCCCTTTGGTATCGTAAATCCGGTAATCAAAGAAACCTCTCCCGCCCACAATGCCAAGTTTTCTTGTTTTATTACTCTGAGATTGAATTACAACACTATCCAAAAGAACTAGGTTATTACTCGCTTCCCAACCTTCAGCTCCCCACAAACCACCAGCTTTGAACTGTAGATTCACTGAATGATCTTTGTCGCTGTTTCTTCCTTTAACTTCAACTTTATTAAAATTTGTACTATATCCCTTTTGATTATTCAGAGACAAACCTTCAGCTTGCGCAGACCTTCCTCCCATTATCAGAGTTCCGCGCCACAAAGCTCCTTCTTCACGTAGGTCAATTTTAACTGTGTTTGAATTACTATCTCCGACATTCTCAACTCTCGTTGCGAGGGGTTTATTAAAGTCTGAGATATCGTTTCTGCTCCCATAAATGACAGAGTAAAAGCTCGAATCCTTAGTAAATGTAAGATCAACTGTAGCTCCGCTGCAATAGGTAGAATAATTAAAATCTTGGCCGTTAGAGCCTTGGAGGGAGACTATCCCATCATTAAGGTAGAATTTGTTATTGACCGAAGGAGGCGGATCAGTACCTTCGTTATTATCTAAATAAACCGATCTAAAACCCCCAATTATATAGAATTGGTAAGGCGCCTGATTATAAGAAAGATTTTTCCCATTTACTACAACTGAAAGAACCGCATCTTTTGAAGTCTCCTCTGTCAGAAACAAATAAGGGCTTCCTGACCTCGTGGGATTCTTCATGGAAGAATCGTAGACAACTTTAGCCCCAGTCGCAGAATATGTCAACGACCGTAGATTGACCAGGCAGGGGGGGGGTAGTAGAAGATGCTAAAGTTGTCGAAGCTATTGTTGTTGTATGAAAAGTAACCAACAAAGCAGCGGCCAAAATCGTTAATGTAAACTTACTTCCATGTTTTTTTTGATAGGCATGAAACGTTCCATGCGATTGAGCATATATTTTGTTCATTCCTCGGGCTCCTATTTTGCATTGACTTCTTTCCCTCAAGGAAAAAATCACGCTTTTAGTAATAATGAACCTATCTTACAACTAATCGTCCTAATTTGTACCCGATTCTTGAAAATGTGATTTTGTAGGTAGTTTTATCTATTTGATTTATTGACAATAATTCTATTGCTCTTACTTATATTACGAGTAATCATTTATACAGGAAAGAATTAATTACTATTATTTGGGATCAATTACCCACTAATAGATGGAACAATTACCAAACTCGCGCTCATTTTGTAAAAAATTCAACATGGGTAAAGGACAACCACCCGATAATTTCTAGCTAGATTACTTCAAAATTGGGAATGAGATGTTGGATGTGTTAACTCTATCTGTACCTACCGTAGTCGTATCAAAAGAAACTAAACCAATAGGCAACGCAAAGAAAAAACGAAATTAACTTAGGTTAAAAGCCAGCTCAAGCGATCCTCTTTACAAACTAGAGAATAAAAACATATGATTCATGACATTGAAGCTCCCCCTTGAATATCTCTTAAAGAGTTTGCACACTTCTATTCGTGTACTCGAATTGGAAACACAAACTAAATATTCCCCACCTGACACCTCCTAAACTGGAAACTTGGTTTACCACAGAAAAAATCACCCTTCTTCTCAACGGAAATTCGAAGAACCTGCCCTCGTGTTTTGAAAAAGCCAGAGAAAATTGCGGTATAACTGGGAGGATCCGGCTTCTTCCGATCCCTTACAGTGACGGAAAAACTACCACCAGCATCATCTTGAAATCTTCTTCACCGTAAACGGCGTGCGGATGATTAGCCGGCATGACAATGCTCTCGCCTTTTTCTAAGAAATAAGGCTTACCGTCAATCATGATCTTGCCTTTACCATCCAAGCAGGTAACAAATGCATCGCCGGTGCTTTCGTGTTCACTAATGCCCTCACCTTTTGCGAAAGCAAATAACGTGATGCCAACACCTTTGTTTTGAACCAAAGTCTTGCTTACCACTTGTCCGGCTGCATATTGAACTTGGTCTGCTAATTTCAGAACTTCAGAAGAAGCAATATTTTTTAAATAAGCCATTTTTAACTCCTTATGTTTTAAAACGTTTTAAGAAGTCTATGGCTCGTTGAGGAAAAGTTCATTTAATAGCGCCTTCTTTTGGGCAGTTGCCTTAACCGCAACTGCCTTTCAATCTCAATTATTTTTTAAAGGCGTTACAGTCGATACTCCGAAACCTTTCCTTCACAAGGATATCCGTCAGTTACCCAAAGTTTTCCGGCCGTCACGTCCATCACCATGGCATAAACAGAACAATAACGTTCTCCGCTGATTCGAGGATCTTCGTGATAACAAATCGACTCCGGATAGTTGTCGTGATTGCTTAAAAGTTTGAATATCTCCTTCTCTCCGATCCTTCCGCCGTGTTTCTTTAACCATTTTTCCATGGTGTTGTAGCGTGTAAACGTCGAAGGAATAAAACTTTTGGCTTTATCCTGAGGTGCGATGAGAGGAGAAAGATAATGATTCGTATGGATTAAAGGTTCCCCCTGACTCATGATGACATCAAATTGATCAGGAGAGAATTCAATTACCATCTCAAATCCGCTGCGAGTCGCGATATTAAAAGCACCGGAACCGGCTCTCGGAAGCATAGAAACCGCTTTAATTGCTTCTGTTGCCAGACTGGAATCCAGAACTTTCCTCATCATTAGGTGAAGCGGAACGCCGATTTTCCCTTTTCCGACCGAAGTTGCATTAAGGCAAATAGAAATACCTTCCGAATTCAGTCCCTTTCCTCCGACCATGCCTGCCTCACAAATCATGAGAATGCTAGGCTCACCTTCTTGATGGACCTTAAGAACCACAGAATTTTGTCTGGCACTTGCCATCCAATCCCAAGTTTGTCCCATAAAGACATGACCGTTCTTGCCTCGTCCTTCCGGAATAATAATGCAGGAACAAGCATCTGCCTTGGCAAAAAGCACCTCGCTTCTGCAATTCAAAGTCAGGATGTCTTCAAAGCTTCTTCCCGCTCCCTCTGCAATGCCTTTCATTTCCTCAACATATGAAGGGCAATACTTCTCAATCACAGGAAGAAACTTCATGGCGAGTTTCTGTGCCTTCGGCCAATCAATATTCGCGGATTTTTCGAACGCGGAGGAATAAAAGTCAATATTTCTCTTAATCGCTCCGGAGGCCGATGATCCGTAGCGTTTTCCGCGTTCAAAGGCTGTACCCTTAATTTCTATCAGTTGATAATAAGGCTTTGCATTTAACTGAAGTTTTCTTTCTTTAGGAACGACCAAATCAGAAACGGTTTTCGCCCGAACCCCTTGGCTGACAAGTAAACCGGAAGAGATTCCAAGAATTAACTGGCGTCTAAGCATCACTTCACCCTAAAATTTTCTTCGTTCGAATACAAAACATTATGTTCTGAAAACATTCTCCATTCGTTTTAGAAGATACGATTTCTTGTCGCCTAAAAAATGGCAATTTTTTACAAGCCTACCGCCACCGTTTTTGAGATAGTTAGAAAAAACAAAAGAACCACTATATGGAAACCTTCTCACGAACCATCAGACATGACGAAGTGCTCGGGTTGGAAGCATTCTGCCTTCAGGGCTATGCTCAGCCTTTCCCTAGGCACTTCCACGACTACTACGTCTTGGGTTTCGTAGTTTCCGGTGAGCGGGAGCTCCTTTGCAACGGGCTTAACCTTCAAGTCTTTCCTGGCAATCTCTTAATTTTCAATCCTCGTGACAACCATGAATGTGTCTCGACGTCTCGAGCACCGTTCCTGCATTACCTGGGATTCAATATTCTTAAGAAGCGAATGGAAGAAATTTCAATGGAACTAACCGGTGAGAGTTGTCTTCCGCAATTCAAACCAACGGTTTTTTCTGACGAATCCGCCGGCAATGCTTTCTTGGAACTGCACAGGCTCATCATGCAGCGTTCCGATGAACTCAGGAAAGAAGAGTTGTTTTATGTCCTCTTCTCAAGGTTATTCGGAAAGTATGCCCACACCTCCTTGCAATCGCGGCCTCTCAGATCCTCTCAAATTAAGGAGGCTTGCGAATACCTTGAGTCACACGCTTCAGAGACAATAACCTTAGATGACATTTGCCAAAGAGTCTCTGTCAGCAAGTCCTCCTTAATCCGCTCTTTCAGCAAGCAGTTAGGTCTTACGCCTCATAGCTACCTCATGAGCATTCGGGTCAAAGAAGCGCAAACCTTTCTTAAACAAGGCATACCTCCATCACGCGCGGCACTAAAAAGCGGCTTTGCAGATCAAGCGCATTTCTCAAACGTATTTAACCGGCTAACAGGATTAACGCCAGGTAGTTACCAGAATGTTTTTCTAAAGAAGGCGCCTTCTTCCAATGACTCCGACTAACTCAAATACAACCGCTCATCTAGCGGCTTTCCTAACGATCCTTTGTTGGGGAACGACGTTCGTATCCACCAAGGTGCTTCTGCAAGGTTTTACGCCTGTGCAAATTTTGCTCATTCGTTTTTGCATCGGCTTCGCTGCTTTGTATTTTCTGTCCGCTAAAAGTACTTGCCAATTGACACAAAGACAGAATGTTTATTTGGCTTCGGCGGGTTTTTTCGGAATTTGTCTCTATTACCTACTGGAGAACATCGCTCTTACCTACACGCAGGCAAGCAGCGTCGGTGTCATCATGTCCGTCTCGCCGTTTTTTACTGCCATTTTTTCGTGTGTCCTGCTAAAAGAAAAATTACCTTCAGCAGCTTTCTTCGTCGGTTTTTGCCTGGCGATTGTCGGGATCTATTTGCTAAGTTTTTCCGGAGGGACGATGGCGGTCAATCCAAAAGGAGATTTGTTGGCCATATCTGCCGCTGCCGTTTGGGCTTTGTATTCAATCCTTATGAGAGAAATCGGAAAGTTCGGCTTTCCGACAATATTCGTCACACGAAAGATTTTCGGATTCGGAATCCTCTTTATGCTCCCAGCACTATTATTCGAGTCATGTCTGAACTGGCAAAGGATTTTTGAACCTGTCTTCTTCTTTAATCTTTTGTTCTTAGGTCTTGGCGCATCCGCCATGTGTTTTGTGACGTGGAACTTTGCTGTCAAAGTTCTCGGAGCGGTAAAGACAAGTGTGTACATCTACCTTGTTCCCGTCATCACCGTTCTCTGTTCTGTCGTAGTTCTACACGAAACCATTTCTACACGCGCCGCGTTAGGCATCCTATTAACGCTTATCGGTTTGTTGCTTTCGGAAATAAATAGCCGGAAGAAGTGATAACTTTGACTATGCGCTTCTTGCTGCCATCCTGCTGCTCATTCTGTCTATGGACTGTTTCAGTTGAGATCTTTGGACTACGTTCATTCCAGTAACGAGGACAAAGTCGAATCAGACTGGAAGACTAACTGCCTTAATCTCGACCAAGCAGACAATTTTTTTAGATCACATCTCCAAAATTTTAAGCAAATAAGTATTTCTACTTATAGGAAGAACAATCTTGCCTGGAAGTAGTCGGCAATCACCGGGAAGGCTGATGTGAAAATCTAGACTTACATTAGGAAGGAAAATTTTGGCAGGAAGGTGTTAACACCGACCTGCCAAATTCGTTTGTTTTCCTATCCCTTAAACTTAAAGAGCTGAGTGCGAAGAGCCTTCAATGCCTTAAAACAGTTGAGCTTGTCATTAACCGTCATTATTTGATTCGCAAGCAAATCAATGAAGTTCCTCATGCTGAACTCTGTTCCGATGATATGGAAGGACTTTTAGAGGCCGGGGGAATTCGAAGTTAAAAAGGTGATTGAACTTCGTTGGACGTCTCCTCCCCTAATCGTCGAACTTTCTGATTAAGGTTGAGAGACTCATTTAGCAGGAGCCGAATTTTTACCTGCGTTTTCAGTGTAATGCGAATAGACCTTCTTGGCGATATCGGCCATGATCTTTGCATTTGCAGCATCGGTTTCTTTTGAGTCTTTAACTAAAACTGCCAAATAGCATTTCTCGCCTCCGGGCATATAAATAACGCCCACGTCTGCATCGCACATTCTGATGCCTTCCGGTGTTCTGTATGACATTCCGGTCTTATGGCCAACTTCCACTTCTTTCGGCAAACCGGCTCTGAACTTGTCTTTACCCGAGGCCGAAGCAAGCATGGCCTTTTCTAAGAAAGCGAAATGCTCATCAGAAAGGACCTTTTCTGTGTAGACCTTTCTCAAGAGCTGAGTTACAGACAACGGCGTTGACCAATTGTTGTAGCTTTTTCTGATGTCCTGCTCCATGGACTTTTCGGTTTCGATCAACTGGATTCGATCGATACCCAAGTTCTTAATGAAGTCATTCACATTTTGAATTCCGCCCACAAAATTAATCAGCCAGTTACAAGCATTGTTGTCGCTCTGAGAGACCATATAGTTGATTAAGTCTCCATAGGACAAAGTGATTTTCTTAGACTTGTATTTTTTGTACATCGGACTCCAAGTCTTCGTGTCGATGTCAGATGGTCCTAGCGTAACAACTGCAGTTAAGGGGATGCCTTCCTTTTCCATTTTCTTTAGAACAGCAAGTGCAATATGGAATTTGAAGACGCTCATTAAAGGATATTGATCATCGTTATTCGCGGTGAAGGCATCGTCTTTGTAAAGAACCGCGACGCCGACTTGAGCTTTTTTGCCTTTAATGACTTCTTGAATGTCAGAAGTTAGATCTGATGCCGAGACTGAAAGGACTTGAAAAAGCAAAAGGCTCGATACAACGGCCTTACTAAGCAAGCTTCTTGATTTCATCAGAATACCGACAGTTATGATTGATCAAATTAGAAGAGGATTTTACCAAAAATGATTTGGACAGACAATTCGGCGATTTCAATTTAGAAGCAGAGAGGCCGCTTTTTCGATTACAGCCAAAAGCGGCCGCCCGATTCTATGAATGGTTAGGATGTTTTCCTTGGTGATTAAACTTCTTTCCAACGGATAAATTTTCGTTCTTCAAGTGAGAAAACTAAAGCAACTTTGATCAGATTTTCTGATGAAGAATCGTCACCATATCCTTTGAGTTTCAGTTGCTCGACAGCTTCTTCGAGTTTTTGATCCGGATTTTCTTGGTCGCGGGAAACCTTAAATTCGAGGATCCAATGCCGGTTGTTAACTTTAACTTCCAAATCACTGCGTCCGTGAGCAGTATGGTGCTCCACTTTAGGCTCTAGTCCGGCTCCTGCAAAATACACCTGAGTAAACGCTCTGACTGAAGCTTCATCTCTTACCGGATATCGCTGATAATCAATTGCTGCAAAAAGACGATTAAGGATGTGGACAAGAGCCTCGGCTGATTCTTCTGACAAAACTTGGACAATTGGACCCGCTCCTACTTGTCCGGCGCTTCTACCCGTCAAGAGGTGCTCAACGTACAGTTGGCCCATAGCCTTCTTTACTTCAAGATTGGGATAATCTAAATAAACAGTATCTCCATACTTCACTGCTTTGATGGTCAAATAACCTGTCTGAGTGAGAAGACCTAAGTCAGACAAAGTGTCGGCGTCCGAACTCCCTGATAGAGTTGATAAAGAAATAGTTTTTTCTCTGCCATATTCCTCAGGACTTCTCATCGCATGGGATTTCAAATATTCCATCAGAACTGAAGGCTTACCGCCGCTTTCAAACCAATAGTCCAAGAGACCGTTTCTCGGGGATGCAAAGAAGTTTAGAAGAGACCAAGGGGCAAATACTCTTTCTGTGGCGCTTCTTTCAAAACAGAAACCATCATAATGTCTCATTAACGCCCCCAAGAGCTCAGAACGTGTTAAATCTAAAGCTCGAGCAGCGCAGGCTAGGTACGGCGAGAAGTATTTCTCGATTTCTTCTTTCGTATAGCCTAAAAGCTCTCCGAACTCCACATCCAAGGAAAGGTCTGACAAATTATTAAGGGCAGAAAAAATTCTGGTTTTGTTGAACTTAGTAATCCCTGTAATGAAGACAAATCTCAGTGCCCCGTCGTTGGACTTTAGGATCGCATAAAAATCCGAAAGGAGGCTCCTGACTTTTTCGAACAATTCGAAATTACTTAAACAAGAAGTCAGTGGTGCGTCGTATTCGTCAACAAGAATAACTAGAGAGTTGGGAGCCTGTTTTTTTAACCATGAAGATAATTGGCTAAAAATTGAAGTTCCGGTTTTGTCAAAGTTAAAACCATAAGGGGCGAAATTGTCTATTAAACGGTCTCGCAAATCATCCCTGAATTTCTCCAAACCGAAATCAGGTCTGATTTCCGAAAAATCCAACCTAACAACGTTGTAGGTCTCAGTTTCTTTCCATAGCTTTTCAATGGTCAAGCCTTTGAAGTCTCTAAGTCCAAACTTGAAGAGTGATTCAAACGTTGAGATCAATAGTGATTTACCAAATCTACGGGGCCGCGCGAGAAAAAATTTCCCGGGGCGAATGGCTATTTTGTATATAAGCGCTGACTTGTCGACATAAATCTGATTCCTTAACCTTAACGTTGCGAAATCAGACGTGCCAAGCGGCAGCAGACTTAACTCATCCATCCCCTTCCCCTTAATTCTAAAAATCTGATTTAGTCAATTTTACCAAAGCATGATAAAAGTAACTTTAACATCGAACCCCGAGACAGTTCTCCTGCATTTGCGGCTCTAAAAATATTTCTCCCCAGTATTTGGAGTTATTACGATTGTTCCAAAACCATGTACTAATCGTTCCATTCCTACTTAAAATAGAACGAAAAACATCATGTTTTGGAACGAAAATGTCTGCCCTCCGCGAAAAAGAATCAGAAATCCTAACCTCTCTTTCAAACTCCCCCAAAAGTCTTTCAGAGCTAGCGGAGGAATTAGGCGCCGGCTTTTCCAAAACAACCGTCCATCGAATAGTTACATCTCTTGCGAAGGACGGCAGGATCGTTGCGAGTGGTTCCGGCAGATCCGCAAAATATGAAATAACAAGCGTTGGAAGGCTGTTTAATCCCATAACTCCAGAGGAATACTTCCGGAAAGAACAAGACGACCGTCAAGCACTGACCTCTTTTAACCATGAGTTGTTTGAAACGCTTCTTAATCATGATCTGTTCTCCCAGGAGGAAATGGAAAGACTCACAGAACGACAAGGAGAATTCGAAGAACGCCGGAAAGGACTTTCGCCTATACTCCGACGGAAGGAAAAGGAGAGATTTGCCATTGATTTATCATGGAAATCCTCCCAAATTGAAGGCAACACCTACACACTTCTTCAAACCGAATCACTTTTCAAAGAAGGAAAACACACCAAGGGCAATACAAAAGCAGAAGCCGTCATGCTTCTAAACCATCAAGCCGCTTTGGATTACGTCCTCAACAAACCTGATTACTTTAGAGAATTAACAGTTCAAAAAATCCTTGAGATTCACCGCTTTCTTACGAAAGGACTTGGAATACCGAACAAAATCCGGGCCGGGCGAGTCGGAATTACCGGAACAAATTACAAGCCTTTAGCCAAAGCGAATCAAATCCAAAAAGCTCTCCAAGATTTGTGTGATCTCATTAACTCCAAACGAAACGTTCTAGAAAAAGCCTTTATCGCTCTGCTCTTAATTGCCTACATCCAGCCCTTCGAAGACGGAAACAAAAGAACAGCAAGAATTATTTGCAATGCGTTGCTGCTCCCAAACAAATACTGTCCTATCTCGTTCAGGACCGTTGAGCCGGAAGATTATCGTTACGCGACATTGCTTTTTTATGAACAGAACTCGATTCCTTCTTTCAAGAAAATTTTCATGGAGCAGTTAGAGTTCTCTACGGCCAATTACTTCTGAGGTGGTCGCTTCTTTCCGTTTGATCTAACTAAGGATAGCTCGAGTTTAAGCAACGGACCATACTGTAATTCGTCTGTCGGATTCGGAAAACACTAAAACCAACTTCAAAATCTCCATTCTTCCGCCCAGCTTTCCAGAAAAGGGTTTATCCAATTGACTTACCGCAACTTGCAGCAACTGTTCAGCTTCCTGATCCGGATGACAATATTCGAGTGTTAACACAATAGTCCTCTCTCCGGCTTGGACTTCTAAAACGCTTTCACCTTTTGCAATCACTTTAATAACGGGCGAAAGCCGAACATTAATCATCGCAATCTGAATGACGGCAAGGACACTCTTTGCATCCTCGATCGAGTACGCTTCGTAATCCACACTTTCCAGCAATCTATTGAATATTCGTACAAGAGTCTCGGGATTATCCTTGACAAGCCTAATAGCGAAGTCCATCACACCGGCCTGTTCAATAGTTTTTCCTACCAGCTGATGCAAGTACATACCAGCCATCGCATGCCGAACTTCTTCGGTGGAATAGTCAACAATGGCGATGTTTCCATCTACAGATTTGAAAGTCAGGTAGCCAGTCTGAGTAAGAAGATCAACTTCTGAGAAATTCTCTCCTATGGCGGGACCGCCAAGCTGCGAAAATGGAATGGTCTTAACGGCAGCGAAATTCTTTGGGTCTTTCAATGCTCCTGATCTAAATAGGTCTTTTAGGACTGACGGCTGGCCGCCGGTTTGAAACCAATGATCGCGGAAGCCTCTAGTAGGATAAATAAGGAAGCTCATGACCGACCATGGATTCATGACTCTGACGGTTGCGGTCTTTTCGAAACAATATCCATCATAGTATCCAGTCAAACGCTGCAGCAAAGCCTCCGGCTCCGCCCCAAGTTGTCTTGCGGCGTTTTCTATATAACCAGAAAAATAGTCTTTTAGTTCTTGAGTGGTAAAGCCAACAATCGATCCGTACTCCGGATCCAAAGAAATATCTGCCAAGCCTTTAAGCTCAGAGAGCATACCGGTGTTTTTGAAGTTCACAATTCCGGTGATAAACACAAAGCGGAAAGCAGAATCTCGAGATCCAATCACCGAAAAGAACCCAGAGATATCTTTCAAAATTAGGTTGAATAATTTTGGATCTTCCAAAGTCGCCGTCAAAGGCGCCTCGTACTCATCTACAAGAAGTACCAGAGAACCAGGCTCCTGGCCCTCTAACCATTCCGACAACTTTTCCAGCAGATCAGGCAGCAAATAACTATCGCATTGAAAGCCATGCTCGCTGAAGGAGTTCAAGAGGTGCAAAACAAAATTCAACTCAAAACGCTCGAACCGGCTAGAGCAAGTCACAGAAAAGTCCAGCAGGACAACCTTATTCTGCTTTCGTTCTTTCCAGAGCTTTTCGATCTTCAAGCCTTGAAAATCTTGGTCACCGCTGCGGAAGAGCGAGTTGAGCACGGACACAAGAAGAGATTTACCGAATCGTCGTGGTCTTGTCAGCAACACTCGAGAATGTTTATCAACCATGGAAAAAATCTGAGCCGTCTTGTCCACATAAACTCTGTCGGACAGACGTATATTTCCAAAAGAAGAAATTCCGAACGGCAATGAAGGAAGAGACATAGAAGAAACCTCAGATAACTCCGGCCATTTTAGGCACTCCCGTATTCTCAAAAAATCCCATGTTACAGGCATGCTTGCTTATATTTATTTTGAATTTTTCAAAACTAATTTTGAAAAGTTCTCTTCCCGAGAAGACAATCGACGGCATCCATAGGATCATTAGAGGACCAAATCCCAACCACCATAAGGAGCCACTATGGACGAGAACCATCGCGGAAAAATCAAAAAAGCACCCGCACCGGAAGTTGTGAAATATCTTATCAACCCGGCGATTAAAACAGACCTAGAAAGAAGTTATCAAACCATCCTCGATATCAACAAAGCTCATGTCTTAATGCTTGCCGAGGAAGGCATCATCAGTACCGACGTTGCAAAGAAGATCTTAGAGTGCACGCAGGAAATCTCTGCAATGGAAGGTCATCCGACCTTTGAAATCAATCCCAATGTCGAAGACCTGTACTTCAACTTGGAGAAGTATCTTCTTGAGCAAACCGGCGCCGAGATCGGGGGCCAGCAGCATACCGCCCGATCCAGAAACGACCTTTTTGCAACAGAAGCAAGAATGGACATCCGAGGTTTCTATCTGCGTCTGTGCGGCATGTTCAATGAGCTTCGCCAGAATCTTATAAATTTAGGAGAGGCAAATGTTGATGCCGTTATGAGCGGCTACACACATCTTCAGCCGTCAGAACCGATTACTTTCGGTCATTATTGCGCCGGAGTTCTAAATGCTCTGGAACGTGATTATGAAAGAATCCAAAATGCTTGGAAGGCCTTGAACATTTGCCCTCTTGGGGGCGGTTCCATGGGTTCTACCACTTTCATGATCAACCGAGACAGAACAAGTGCCCTGCTCGGTTTTGACGAACCCATGCAAAACTCCATCGACTGCACGGCAAGCAGAGATTACTGCCTTGAGATCATCGGCACGATGTCTGTTGCTTCCTGCACGCTTTCCCGCTTCGCTTACGACCTCTACATGTGGTCCACGCCTGAATACGGTTATGTCGAAGTCGACGATTCTGTTGCAGGGTGCTCTTCCATCATGCCGCAGAAGAAGAATGCTCTGACACTGGAATGCTGCAAAGGCAAAGCCGCTCATATGGAAGCTTTCTTCGTGTCAGTTTTCAGTTCACTGAAGAATATTCCGTTCACTCACTGCAGAGACTCTTCAACAGAAGCTATGCGATTTGTATGGACCGCTTTGCAGGAATTTGAAGCTGACTTGGCATTGTTAAATGTCACGATCAAGACATTAACGCTCAAGAAAGAAAGGATGCTTCAAGCTGCAGTCCAAAACTATTGCACAGTTACCGAATTGGCTAACTACCTCGTTCGCCATGACGGTATTTCCTTCCGCAGTGCTCATGGCGTGGTGGCCATGTTGGTCGGCTACATGCAGGAACATAACAAGCTAGCCAACGAAATCACAGTGGATGACATCAATCCGATCTGCGAGCTTCTCCTGGGTAAGAAGACCAGTCTTACTGATGACCTGATCCGTGAAGCGCTTGATCCGACAAGAAACGCGATGTCCAAGAAGACAATCGGCGGTTCGAATTCTGAGGAAGTCACTCGCCAGCTCAATCGTCTTCAGACCAACCTGGATCGTGACAACCTGACATTAGAAAGCAGAGTCGGCCAAGTTAAGGGCGCTAAAGAAGAATTAGAGCGCAAGGTCGCCGAAGCTATCGCTTAATTAACTTAACCTCCCACTTTTCCAACCAGACGGCGTTCCATTTGGAGCGCCGTTTTTACGGCTGAAGGGAAGCTTTCAGACAAGTGGTTTTTTGACCATTGAGATTTTGAGGTTGCCTATAGGTCAATGAGCCTAATTACCTTTCTGTTCCTCAGTGGAAAGCTTTCGGAAATTCGAAGTACAGCTCCAAGCTGATGATCCTTCATATAATTATCAACGAACACGAATGATCAGCTGAGCTTAGATAATGGATAAAAAACAGTGGTCGGAAAATTCCGGTTTCTTCAGTACCGGCACACAAGTCTTCTTAGTAATGGCCGAATGCGGTAATTTGTCGGAAGCATCTTCCGTCTTGGATATGCATCCGTCGACCATTTCTTATCATCTCTCCGAACTGGAAAAAAGCCTAAACCTTCCTCTGTTTGATCATTCCAAAAGGCCCTTAAAGCTCACTTCCGAAGGTTTGAATCTCTATAACGAGCTGAAATATCATTTCTCTTCGCTTAATGTTCGAGTTCAGAAACTAAGACAAAAGAACTTTCTGAAGCCTATTATCCGAATCGGCATCATTGAAAGTCTCTCTCGGAACCTCGGCGTACATCTCATCGAAAAACTTTCCCCTTTGTCCAATGAGATTTCTCTTTTAACTGGGACTTCAGAAAGATTAATCGAGTTAGTTAAGACCCAGACCGTTGACATCGCTATCGCCTGCACTAAGAAAATCGACGAGTCTTTCTTTGCTCAAAAGTACCTGTTTTCTGAACCGTCAGTGTTGGCGCTCCCAAAGGAGCCTCGCTTTGAAAAGGATTTTTTTACCTGGGAAGAACTGAGGTTTTGCGGCCTGCCCTTCCTGAGATACAACCGATTCTCGGGAGGCAGCGAGATGACGGAGAATTTCCTGAACTCACTGTTCATTCATCTGCCGAATCGGATTGAAGTTGACGATGGCGGCGTCATGCTGAAACTCATCTGCAAAGGCATCGGCTGGAGCTTGGTCCGACCTGCTACATTGGTTCAGCATCCTGACTTAGCAGCCCAAGTGCATTTCTGCAAGATGCCTGATCCCGTTATGCAGCGAGAAGTGATTCTGATCTTCGGGAAAAGCGTCAATCCGGAATTGGTTGATACGGTCGAAACTCTCAGTAAAAGTTTCTATGAGGCCGAGCTTTCTAAAGAGTTCAAAAAAATCCTTCAACAAAAATAAAAATAAGGGCTTAAGCCAAAAACCTAAGCCCTCAAAAATTCCCTAAATTATTAGGGTACCTTGAAGTTGTAATAATGGCAGCCGGCACAGTAATTCTTGCCAGCCTGATGGCCTTTGTGGCAAGTCGTGCAAGGCAGATTACCGTCATGCTGAGAATGCGGGTTCATCTCTTCAGGGTTTTTAGGAACAGTTCTCTGAGCTACTTTGTCATAGAAACCATGACATGCAACGCAAGGTTCATGTCTGTCCTTGTCTTCCGGAAGAGCTGCCTTGGGAGCATCCTGCCCGTGACAAGCTGCGCACTGAACGCCTCTTGCAACGTGACGATCTGCTAAATACTGGGGCGTGGTCTGAGCAGCCGCCATGCTCATTACTAAAGTACCCAGGATCGCGGCTAATAATGTTTTCATTTTGTCATCCTTGGAAATTTAAATTAGAGAGCACAAATGGAAAAAGCGACCAAACCTAGGAGTTTGGTTTGGCCGCTAATTCATTAGTACAAATTATGCACGATTAGGAAGTTTTGCAACTTCTTTACCGCAAACCTGACCGAATACCAAGCATTCTGTTAAGTTGCCGCCGCCCTGGTAAACGAACTTAAGGGCAGAAGCAATTTCACCGACTGCATAGAGTCCGGGGATCGGCTGGAGGTTCCAGTCAAGAACTTCGCGCTTAGCGTTAGCAGCGAGACCGCCCTTGGTGTTAGGACCGCCGGCAACCAACGGGCAAGCATAGAACGGGCCATCAGAAACAGGCTGCAACGTGCTCTTTAAGCGGCCGAATTCTTTATCTTCGCCGGCTGCGCAAGCTGCGTTGTAAGCCTTGACGGTTTCAGCGAGAGCTGCGGGATCCATCTTGCCGCCGTTTTCCTGAAGAGCTTTGATCTTCTGGCCAAGTTCTTCAATCGTGTCAGCCTTGAGAATCCAACCCTTCTTCACTGCATCGCTGTTGTCAGCGGCACCGTAGTCAACGAAGCCGTAACCTGGAGTGGAGATGCCGAGGCCGACGAGCGGTTTCTGTTTACGCAGAGTTTCGTCGAAGATGAACCAAGACGGAGAGTTCGGATAGTCGAGTGTGTCGATGTTGAACTTAACTGCTTCTTTGTAGAAGAAGTAACGGCTCGGGTCTTTGGTGACCTTGTGTTCGGCAGCGTAACGTTTACCGTAGTTGTTCACTACGATAGCGTGGCCGGAACCGACGGCAGGAGTGATCATGCCCAGTTTCATTCCGTTGTGGCGGACAGGAGCAGGCATGATGATACGGGAAGCGGCTTTACCGGCTTTCATGATGCCAGCGCCAACTTTCTGGCCCATGGCGATACCGTCGCCTTCGTTATAGATCGTGCCGTAGAAAGCCCAGCCTTCAACGCCCGGACCTTCCAAGAAGGCCTGACGCATCGGCTTGCTGTATTCGTAACCGCCGGAGCAAAGAACAACTGCTTTGCGTGCCTTGTAAGCAACTTTTTTACCGTTTTGATCTGCAATCACGCCGATAACTTCGCCCTTGTCATTGGTGACAAGTTCTTTACCGCGTGTTTCGTAATCAACTTTGATCTTGTCTGCACGGGACTTAACGCCGTTGTCAAGGCACAGCCAGAATGCTTCGCCGGAAATTGCTTTTTCTTTCGGGCCGTTGTAGCAGGGGCTGTTGAATCCGGGAGGAATACGGTCAGGATAGGAAGAACGATAAACCTGGTAGCCGCAGTCTTTAGCTCCCGGGAAGTTGGGGAATGCTGCACCCTTGAAGCCGGGAGTAGCAAAAGCCTGGAACTTCGGATCCAGAGACTTCATCCAATCCAAAAGACCAGGTGTGTAGTCTGCCCAAGCCTGTGCGAGACCTTCGGAGACTTCAGGCTGTTCGCCTTCGAGTTTGCCGGGGATGTTTTCGCCGGAGAACATTGCGCGGGCGTATTCTTTCAGGGCAGCCTTGTTTCCGGTTTTGTCCGGGCAGTGGAAGATGCCGCCGGACATACGAGTATTAGAACGGAGCGTTGCAGCAGGCTGACGTTCGATAACGATAACGCTGGCGCCATTGTCAGCAGCCGTGATAGCAGTTGCAGCACCTGCACCGCCTAAGCCCACAACGATAACGTCCGCTTCTTTATCAAACTTCTGAGCCGGTGTCTGGGCCATGCTTGTTGTAGCAAAACCTCCCAATGTCGCAGCGACGCCTGCTCCTGAAGTTTTCAAGAATGAACGGCGGGAAAAATTGGTCATAAGAAATTCTCCTAGGGTCGCAAGCTGGCTAGGCTTGCTTTTAATAGTATTAATAGCCACTTAAGGTTATAAAGTAATCGGGAAAATATGCATATAGGTGCTTCCCTTGGTAGACAAGGGCTTTGCTTTCATGTAACAAATCTTTAACGAAAGAGATTCTTAAATTTCGTGTTCTTGTTGATCGACGGGGTATCTTTGCCGTGATGAGCACTTAATTTATTTCCTCATCGAAGTCCGGAACGAAATAAGAGTCTTTTAATTCCGGCGTCATCTTCTTTAGCGTTGGCATGACGCTTTCTTTGTAGATTCGGCAGATCTCTCTGGCGATACTTTCAAACAACTCTTGAGAAAAATCCGAACGGGAAAGCAGATAAATCTTTCTTTCCATCCCTAAACCCGGAAGTGCGCTCAGTGTCACTTTGTCTAGAAAAGCCGAATGCGTCATCAAACTCAGCGGGCTCGTAATCGTCCATCCGTTATTGTCGACAACCATCGCTAGTTTAATGGCTAGGTTGTCGACGTTGATCTTCCCGTTTAATTGTATCCCGTAAGTTAAAAGGAAATTGTTGACGAGCTTACCTCGTCCGCTCTTTTCATACGAGTTAATGAAAGGAAGATTACAGAGAGACAATGACTGCCAATTCTTAGCATGGTTATCTTCAAACTTGAACGCTTTCGGAAATACGGCAACCGATGGCTCCCGAATAATCATCAGCCGGCGCCAATCGGTATAACGCAGAGCCGGATCGGAAGAGATAATAATGTCGAGATCATGCGTGCGCAGGCATTCTAAGAGGCGGTCGGAGCTGCCTGTCAGACAAGTAATACGCCCGACCTTCTTCTTAAACGTAGATAAGAACTGCGGAGCCAGATGCAAAGACATGCTCTCTAAAAAGCCGATTCTTAGGTCAGAAAACAAATAATTCTCTTCCCTAACCTGCTCCATGGCCTCTTGAGTGATCTTCATCGCAGGAAGCACCTGACGGTAGAGCCGTTTACCGCTTTCGGTGAGAACCATCGGCTTAGAGCACCGATCAAACAATGTCACTCCTACAGAATCTTCCAGCCTCTTTAAAGAGCGAGAAGCGGACGAGGTACTGATGTTGAACCTCTCTGCTGTTTCCTTTAACGACTTACTCTCACAAACCGATAGAAAGAGAAGCCACTCATGGGAAAATACGGTCTCCGGAACATTCATTGTTGTTTAGCTTTTTATGAGGTTGACCAAAGCTTGCACTGCTTCATCCGGTGTGGACCAAGAAGTACAAAGCCTCAGGATGCCCTGTCCCTCTTGCGTTCGCCTGATTACTTTAAATTTTATCTTTTCCGATAAACGATTGAAAAGCTTTTCATCAACGATCGGAAAAAGCTGATTTGTCTGAGATTCAGAATAGAAGCTCACGCCGACCTCCTCAAAGGCTGTGCGGATCTTGGCTGCCTTTTCGTTGGCAGATCTTCCGAGGCGCTGATACAAGTCATCTTCAAAGAACGCTTTGAAGGAGCATCCTAAAGTTCTTCCTTTGGCGATCAATCCCCCGCACATCCGCAAAACACCGAGAAAACGATCACGTACATCGCGATCTTTTATGACAACAGCTTCGCCGAAAAGCGCTCCGCACTTCGTGCCTCCAATATAGAAAGCATCTGCGCATTCCGCCAGTTCTTTTAATTCCACATCTGAAGAAGCCGCCAGACCATAAGCTAGACGAGCACCGTCAATGTAGAGAAATAGCCGGTGCCTTTTGCAGACACCGGAAAGCGCCTTGAGTTCTTCTAAGGAATAAATCGTGCCTAATTCTGTCGGGAAAGAAATGTAAACAGCTCTTGGACGGCAAACGTGTGCCCTGCTCACCTGATCTGATTCTTCGAAGTTTGAGCAAACCCGTTCGATACTTTCCGGAAGAATCTTTCCGTCCTTACTTCTTACAGTGAGGATTTTGTGGCCGGAAAACTCAATGGCACCCGCCTCAGCAGTGTGTATATGAGCCGTATCTGCGGCTAATACAGCTTCATTTGCAGCCATAACCGTAGTCAGCAAAGAGAGGTTGGCCATAGTACCAGAGGCAGCCCAAAAGACGTCAGCCTCTTCCTTGTTTAGTCCGGCTTTCTTGAGAATTAGGCTTTCTGCTTCCGCGCAGAGCGAATCTTCACAGTATCCCGGAAGCTCCAAAGGATTCGTCTGTACCAACTTCTCTAGAATCTCGGGGCAACATCCTCCAGTGTAGTCACATTGAAACTGGTACATTTTTATCTCCTTGAGTTACTTTTGTTCTGCGCGAAGCTAATACTTCATTTTAGACAGCCGGCTTCCGGCTCAACCGCTTCATGAACTCGGAAGCACCTTCTTTACCGGATATGACTTCTACGTTAAAGAGCATGGCTTCCAAACTATCCGGAGCAGGATTTCCTGCAAGCTTGGTGTATGCATCTTCAAGCGTTAAATCATTGTCATAAGCGTAACGTGCAACTTCTCTTGCCTTATCTTCTCCAACGATCTGCGCCAGCGGCATTTGAAGCGCCAAGGACATTCTGGCGTGTTCAGCACTTCTTTCCTTGTTTGCAGTAAGACCCGAGATAACTTTTCTCTTGAAGACTTCGCATCCGTCGGAAAGCAGTGTGCAGGAATCCAACATACATTTAAGCGGCAGAGAAGAATGGGAGTCGGAGCCAAGCCATCCTGAGTGAACTCCAATATTTAAACCGGCTGCATTGGAGAAGACTTTGTCGCACAGATGCATGATCAGTTCTGCGACCGTCGGATTGATCTTGCCCGGCATGATGGAAGAACCCGGGGCTACCGCAGGAAGGATCATTTCACGAATGCCGGCTCTCGGACCGGAAGATAGGATCGTTAAGTCGCGAGCAATCTTCCAGATAATGTCGGCTGCTGCCTGAACTTTGGCATGGGCCACAATAAAGCGGTATTTATTGTTCAAAAGAGAAGTTAAAGGTTCGACGCTTGCCAGCGGATAACCAACCTGCTCTTCCAGATCGGCTTTGGCTCTAGCTGCAAATCCGGGCAGAACGCCCAAGCCGTTTCCAACATCGCCGGAACCTAACAAACAAACGTTCCAGCCTTTGGCTTCTTCTGCTAATTCATCAGCAGAATGCTGAAGCAAAGATTGATAGGCAGCGAACTCGTCCTCAAGTCTCATCGGAAGAGAATCTTTCAAGCCTAATCTTCCGCATTTGACAATGCCGGCAAATTCTTTGGCTTTTTGTCCGATGGCTTCAGACAGATCACGTACATGGTCAGAAAGTTTAAGAAGAACCTTTCTTACGGCAATGCCTTCTGCAGTTGTGGTGACATCGGCTGTAAATTGATTCAGTGCAATCTCTTTGCCTGATACTGCGCCGCCGGTGAGTTCACGGATTACAGAATCTACTGCTCGCTGAGCGGGTTTGCCGACAAAGCGAATCATGGTTTGGTCTAAGGCGGTCAGTGCATTAGGATCGGCTAAAAGGATTTGGCAGCCTTGTTCGATCTTGGAAGCTTTTTCCGGTGTGAGGTAGCCCAGGGCTCCATTGGCTTTCGCTGAAGCCAAGCAGACCTGAAGTAAAGCACGGAGGTATTCCGGATAGTCACGAAGTTTGTCGCCGGGGAAACTGCTAACCTGGTATTTAAGGTCAGTACTTGTAAAAAATGCAGAGTTATTCGTCATGTTGTCTTTCTCGCTAGGGTTTGAAGTTTGCATTCTTAGTCCACCTTTCTGATGTTCCTGTATTTCTTGAATAACTCAATGGTTTTATTTCTGTCTGTTAATGCCAGAACGTCGAAGATTTCTTCGCAGACATCTTCAGGAAGCACGTGTTCTTTAATAGCGACTTCTTTGCAGGACAGATCTTCCGCAATAGCTTGCTTGGCAATCTTCACACCTGTGGGATATCCGAAAAGACTTCCGACCATCGTTGACAATGAGGTGGACTTTTCTGCATAACTGCGAAGCAGTTCTTCATTGACTTCGACACCTTTTAAGCATTCATTATTGAATAGGCTCAAGGCATGAGAGGCGAGTTTTATCGCTTTAACTAATGTGATGAAGCCGCCGGAGTTGATGGAGCCGTGATCAAGCTGGCCTTCATTAGCAGAGTAGAAAGTCATGTCCTCGGCGATGACCATTTCGCCTAAGACATCCGTCATCATTTCGCAAAGGTAAGCGGTGTTCTCGTGCTCATACCCTTGAGTTCCTTCGGCACTCATCGGAAGTTTGACTTCGTTAATGCCCGAGCGAGGGCCGGAAGCATAAAGCAAAAGGTCATTGGCAATTCTTGTCACAGAGGCGACAAGCTCTTTGACCACTTCCATCAATACGGAATGATGGTCGGTATTGCGCATGCCGTCGAAAATGCCGCTATTAGGGATCACTTCGTCTGCGTAGACCTTTTGTTTCATCGTGAAGCCGAGCACTTTGGAGAGGTTCTCGAAGATTCTTTCAGGATATCCGGGCATCACGCCCATGCCTGTACCGACTGCCGTACCGCCTAAAACTCCGTAGCTAAAAACTTCTTTCAGACTTTCGAGCTGTTCGCGAGCTCTCTGAACTGATCTCAGCCAACCGGCAAACACCTGACCCCATGTCATGGGCAGAGCATCCTGGAGGCCGGTTCTTCCTAAGCGGACAACGGATTTGAAGTCACGGGCCTTCACTTCCAAGGTCTTTTCAATCTCTTTAGCAGAAGCAACGAGCGGATCGATTAAACGATAGAGAACAATCGCCTCGGCTGTCGGAAACACATCGTTCGAAGACTGGCACATATTGACGTGCGTATTGGGATGCACCTGGTCGTAAGCTCTTTTACCCGTCAAGATTTCGTTAGCGCGGTTAGCAATGACTTCATTGACGTTCATGTTCACACCGGTACCTTGAGAGCGCCAAACGTTGACCGGGAAGTGTCCGGCAAATTTACCTGCAATCAGTTCGTCGGCCGCTTTGCATATAGCTTCTGCTTTGACATGATTCAAAGCACCGATTTCGCTGTTGGTGATGGCGCAGGCCTTTTTAATCTCTGCCATTGCGCGGATCACTTCAGGAAATTCGTTGTAAGTATGGTTTCCGATCTTGTAGTTGCCCGAGCAACGAACTGTCTGAACACCGTAGTAGGCTTCATCCGGAACTTCTAATTCTCCGAGAGAGTCTTTTTCTAACCTCATTGCTCCTCCTTAGGTTTGTTGTTTGAGGCTTTTTCTTTAAAAACAAGGACAGTATTGAGCAAGGTGCAAGTTGGGACAATTAATTTGCACGAATTGCAACTTTCTGTTGAGTTGACACCTCGGAAAATGAGACGTAGGAAGCGGTCCGACGGTTAAGAAGAGTTAAGGTGAAGTGGAAAGTACTGGCTAGACAGTAGGAACGGATGCGCTAACCAACCTTTTGGTTTTAATGAAAATTGAATCTACGATTCCCTGTGTCTTCTTCGGAAGGACAATAAGCATGACGAGCCTTAGAATTACACATAATGCAAATGTATAAGTCTGATGGAAGCTCTAAGGATGAATGACTCAATTGTTTTTTCACAAGAGCAGACCGAATTTTTGGTAAAGGCTGCAAAAAGATATATTTGGTGGATGACAAAAGAAGAGGCCATGATGGATCCTTTTTTTGTCATCTCGCAAGTCATGAATCTGGGGGATCTCAAAGACTCTGCAAAACTTTTCTGCGATTTTGACCACAAAATCCTTCGTCAGGTTTTACTGAAAGCTAAGGCCGGATGGTTTGGCGACAAAAGAACTTGGGGTTCCTGGAATAACCTGTTATTTCCCGAATACAACTTCGTCACTCCGCCTATGCCAGTAAGAAAGATTCCAGATTGGGACGAACTATGATCCGTTTCAGCCCTCATTTAGAAATCCTCCCAGAAGTTCAACGCTGGATTTATCCCCGACTTCAAAATCTAAAAAAACTTGGGTTTGTTCTTTATGAAGGAACAGCTCTTGCGCTGCAGCTTGGTCACAGACAATCCGTGGACTTTGATTTTTTCTTACATGACCCATTAGACCAAAAGCAATTGCGAGACGCTTTCCCTTTATTGGAAGAGGCAAATCTCGTCACTCAGCTTCAGGACTTAGAAAATACACAGACATTTGAAATCTCTCATCCGGAGGCCGACAAAGGCTCCGTAAAAATTTCTTTTTTTGGAACTATCGATTTCGGCCGTATAGGAGAACCTCGACTGACTGAAGATGAGGTCCTTCTTGTCGCATCTCCATTGGATATTTTTGCAACCAAGTTGAAAGTGATTATCCAAAGGCCTTCGACCAAAGATTATGTCGATATCATTCGGCTGATTAAAAACGATGAGTCCCTAGTAGAAGCGTTGGGTGCAGCCTCTGTCTTCTTCGGCACCGATTTTTCGCCTATGCTTTCGCTTCGGGCTCTTTCCTACTACGACGACCTTTTGCCTCCACTCAGCCCCTCTGATTCTTCGTTTTTAAAGCGTCAAGTGTCTGAGGCTTTAAGAAGCTTAAGCATTAAAGGATTAGAAAAACCCGCGCTTGCTTCAGCAAATCTTAGCTCTAAAGAGGTAAAGAACCTCTGACAGAGTTTTCAGAAAACTATTAATTAATTCTTCTGAAAATCATTAGAGCCAGGATGAATTAGAGAGCTAATGGAATATTGCAATCTCTTCAGAAAATGGAGATATCTTGCTTCCTTAACGAGGATTAGATAACGCTTGAATCCTATGAAGTCCTTCCGTTGAGAATCCGCTAATCCTAGAAATTTTTTCTAAGGAAAGATCACCAATAGCAAGAAGTTCTTTGACAATCGCCGTCTTTCCTGCTTCCTGACCTCGAGCAAAAATTCGGTCTTCGATTCCTCCAAGCTGCTCTTTACCTTTCTCAGTTTTCCCAAGCACCCGATCTTTATCGTCCAGTTCAGGATTCACCATCTGTTTAGCCTACACAACAAGAACTATTTCTTTTTAGGATCAACCAAATGAATCAAATAGGGGTTAACTTCTCCCTTTTCCCTTTTTTAATTATAGAAATAGTATTGATATTGAAGATCCAAAAATCAAGGTATTTCAGTGAGAAAAACCATTAAGAATGTGAGGACGATTCTCTCAGGAAACAACAAACTCTTCCCTGAAGATGCAATTTGAAGGCTTATCAAAGTTCAAAACAAACCTCTCAATTTTCCATCATACAAAACGGGTGAGTTTTACGCCCACCCGTTTCCTCAAAACTAAAGACTTTTAGAGTTTTCTAAAGTCCTTGTACTTTTCGAAAAGCGCTTCCATATTCTCCGGATGCGTTAAGTTCGAAACATCAAAGAGTTCATCGATGACTTCATCCGGAAGGATTTTCAGCTTCTTAGCGGCTTCCCTCGGAGAGATATTCTCTTCTAATGCCAAGTGAGCGACCTGGCTTCCTACCTCGTAACCAAAGATCGTGCTGATCATCGTTGTATTGGAAACTGAGCTTTCAGCCATATCTTGGCAAAGCTGACTGTTCACACGCATGGACGGCAGAACTTCTTCAGTCAATATCCTCATGGCCTCCTTCAACATGGTCGCACTATTGATCATGGCTCTCAAAGGAATACTTGAACACGCACCGAGATCCAGCCAGCCATTCTTTAATCCGAATAGAATCGAGCTGTTATTGGCACTGACTTGATTGCAGGCCGTAATGACGGACTCAAGGCTGCAGGAAGCGAAACGCTGAGGATTAAGGGCATTCTCAGGATTTTTAACTTCGAAGTAGACCTCTCTCAAACCGGAATTAGGTCCGCTTGCCATGACGCGAAGATCTCGGGCGAGTTTCCACACTTGAGCACTCAAGGCAACGACTTGTCCGTGACAGGCAATTAGATCGTCGATTGCCATCATGCCGTCAACAAGATCGTCATAGGCTTTGACCTCATAGCCAAGAACATCGGAAAGATGTTTGTTGACTTTGCCTCTGAATCCCGGAAGGCAGCCCATGCCTGTACCGACTGCAGTGCCCCCTAAACAGCTGTAATTCCAATGGCTCTTCTCGTACTCAAGCCTCGATAAAGAACGTTCCATTCCGCTGGCAAAGGCATTGAGCTGTTGTCCTAAGGTAATGGGAACGGCATCCTGCAATCCGGTACGACCCATCTTAATAACAGAAGAAAACTCTTCGCCCTTTTCTCTCAACTTCTTAATCAAGACTTTTAAAGGTTCGATAATGATTTCTAGCTGATCATGGACAACAATCGCTTTTGCAGTCGGAATGACATCGTTGCTCGACTGAGCCATATTGACGTGAGTACTCGGATGAATGCCGCCCCCTTCTTTATTACCGGTCAAGATTTCATTGGCGCGATGTGCGACAACTTCATTAACACCGGCGTTTAAAGGTGTTCCCGAACCTCGATAAATACAAACCGGAAGCGAATAATCAAACTCTCTCCGAATGACTTCCCAGGCTGCTTGTTCAATCGCTTGAGCTTTCTCTTTGTCTAGGGCCCCGATTTCCAGATTGGTTCTGGCGCACGCCGCTTTGATCTTTGCAACAGCTTCGATAAAGGACGGAAAATCTTCGAGCGTTAAATCAGAGATATCAAAAGCCTGCCGATTTCTCTCTGTCTGAATTCCGTAGTAGGCGAAGTTGGGAACTTCAAGAGAACCCAAAGAATCATGTTCCAGTCTCATCTTTATGCCCTCCCTTGCCTGTTTTTAAAAGTCGAAATAAACCGCGTCAGTTCCTGAGGATTAGAGAATCGATCGAAATTAAAGAGCGCTTCGGCATCCTCTGCGGTTACTTCCTCGATCTGAAGCAGTGCCTGTGGGACAGACAGATTTTGTGAAGAAGCAACCGCTAAAACTTTCTCAGCGATTTCTCTTCCGAATACTGCGGCGGCTAAAGAAATCAGAGAAGCGGCACTTTCAAGGTGAGCTGAGGATTCATCGTGTTTTACGCGAATGCCGCTCACGCACTTCTCAACGAACTTATTGCAGCCTCGGCCGATAATCTCCAAAATCTCCAATAATTGGAAAAACACCCAGCCGTTCGAACTTCCGATATCAATGTCTTCTTCAACAAAAGAAAATGCAGCCAGCTGATCAATGCCCACTGTCTGATGCATAACCTGAAGCATGAGTTCCGGCATGCTCGGATTGATTTTGCCGGGCATGATGGTTGATCCCGGAGCGATAGCCGGAAGCGACAGCTCGGAGATGCCGCAGCGAGGACCCGATGAGTAAATGTAGAAATCATTGCCCAAGCGAGCCAAATTCAAGGCAATCAACCTTAACACGGAAGAAAGCCGGATAAACCTGTCATCCCCTTCCAGAGCTTCTACATAAGAAGATCCGAGAACAGGATCGTCGTCTTGAGGAACGGAATGCAGAGGCAAACCAGTCACTTTTCTAAGATTATTAACGGCTAGAGCGTTGAAGCCGGGCGCTGAATGCGTAAAGGAATCGATCGGCGTGAGGCCTAAATTGACGCCCAAGAAAAGATCCTGAACCCTTTGAAGCTCATCCGCACTTCTCTTTAAACGGATATACATGGCTCCGAACACCGCGCCCCAGGAAACCGGCAGCGATTCCTGAAGATGGCTTCGGGCAATGTGCATTTCATTCCGGAACTCCACCGCCTTATTGCGCAGTGTCTGCAAAAGATTATCAACACCGGAGCGCGTTAAGTTGATCGCACGGTACACGACAAGGTTCTGAGCCGTGTTGAAGACGTCTTCGTATCCTTGTCCTGCGTTGATTTTTTCTTCCAAAACGCCGGATTTAGCGGCCAGAAGACGATTAAAGGCCTGATTGTAAGCCAAGCCGTTGATATGTAGGCTCCCCGTTGTTAATTCAGATCGGTATGGATTTTCAATGATCTCTTCGCACGCTTTGATAATCGCTTCCGCATCCGAAGGATCTAAGATGCCTAAAGAAGCATTAGCGGCGGCGGATGCTTTTTTGATTTCCGCATAAGCCGTTATGAGCTGAGGATAATCGCGGAACTCTTTGATTTCTCGGTTTGAAGTGAGCATTAAGATTTCAGGAGGCGATTTAATCCCGCCTCCTGCCTTAAATTTCAATAATTAGCTGTTTTCTAACTTTTTAACAGCGACGTTGAGTTCTTCTTTGGCTTGGGCAAGATACATCAAACGATCGGCCAGAACTTTTTCGTCGGCGTCGATCTGTTCTTCAAGTAAATCCAGCTGACGTTTGACTTCTTCAGCGGAGGTTCCGCCGATGCACTTCTTAGCTTCAGCGATACGAGACGGATCCAAGGCTTCTTTAATTAGTTCGTCCGTGAGCTTGGTTTCAGCGCCTAACTGCTCTTTCATGGCTTCATTGACGCGAGCGCGGTCAATATGAGAGCTGTCTAAGCCTTCTTTGCAGAGCTTGTCGACGACATCAGCCACGATATGGTGTGCCTGACGGAAGGAGATATCGTCGTAACGAACCAAATAATTCGCGAGTTCGGTGACCGTACAGAAGTTTCTCAGCGCGTTGTCACGCATACGATCTTTCTTCACTTTCAGTGTGCCGATCGTGATGTTGGCCAATGTGAAGTCAATCTCCATGTCATGCATAGCTTCATAGAGGTAGCGAGTAGCTTCAACGCTGGTATCCTTGCTGTGAGAATAGATAATATTCTTCATGCAGGAATAGATTCCAACCACGAAACCTTCCATGTGGCCTGCCAAACCTTTCATGTGTTCCAGCGTGAATGGATTCTTCTTCTGCGGCATGATGGATGAGCAGACAGCGCAGGAGTCGTCGACTTCAATGTATCCGAATTCCGGTGTGGACCAAATATACAAGTCAAAAGCTAAGCGGCTCATCGTGTCGCTGGCCATCGCCAGTGTGACAACGGTTTCTAAGACGTAATCGCGGGATGCGACGCAATCGATAGAGTTCTGAATCGGACCATTAAAGCCAAGGAGCTTAGCCGTGTAGTTTCTGTCGATGTTGTAAGACGTCGATCCCATCGAGCAGCCGCCTAACGGACAGAGATTTAAAGAGTCCCAGACGTTGGCATAGCGTTTGTAGTCTCTTGCCAAACCGGCTAAGACGGCAGAAAGGTAATGTGCAAAAGAGACCGGTTCAGACGGCTGCATATGAGTGTAGCCGGAGAAGACGGCATCATAGTTGTCGCGAGCCAGAGAAAGAATCGTCCTGCGCATCTTATTGAACATTCCGGCAAGCTGCAGGTAATACTTTCTGGTATCCATGCGGACGACAGTAGCACCTAAGTCGTTGCGGCTGCGGGCCGTGTGCTGCTGGCCGCCCACTTCCATGCCGACCATTTTGATTAAGCGACCTTCCAAGTTGGTATAAAGGTCTTCAATGTTTTCGCTGAAGTCCGGGAGGATGCGGTTCTGCTGGATTTCATCGGTGGCTTTGAGAATCTTTTTACCGACTTCTTCTGAGATGATGTGTTGTTTGCAGAGCATTAAGACATGAGCGCGGTTGATGTCGAGCATCGTGTCATAAGAATGTTCAAAGTCTGATCTTGCGATCGGATCGTTTATGTACTTAATGATTTCCTGAGCCAGAGGCTTAGAAATTTTGCCGCGGCTGAAATCCTTTGCTTGTTCTGCCATTTTTGCAATTCTCCTTTTATTGCGGGATTGAGTTACTTCTTTGCCGAAAACGCTATTTATTCGTTTTACGGCGATTTATTGATCGTTATTCTTCGCCTGATGCAAAAGAACCTCAAAAATCATGCATAATATGAATAATCATGTTGCAAACTAAACTACCATGTCTGCACCTTCTCCGCGTTCCTTTCTTGTAACGGAAACGATTGATCTTCTTCTCTACATCAGTAAAACCCAATCGTTTACCGAAACCTCCCGTCTTATGGGACTTTCTCAATCTATGGTGTCCCGCAAACTCAGCGCTTTTGAGGCGGCAACCGGCATTACGGCTGTTGACCGAAGCAGCCGTCCGGTCAAACTGACACCAGAAGGAAAGATGCTTCTTGAGGCTCTGATGCCATACATCGAGGGGCTTCCTGTTGTATTAGACAAACTTCAAACGGACAGCAATATTAAAAGAAAGCTGAGGATAGGCTTTGTTGATACTTTTACGCGGTACATCGCCTGTCACGTTATTAAAGACGTTTCTTCAGACGTAACCCAATGCACGGCTTTATCAGGCACCAGTGACCATTTGCTGCATTGTTTTAAGCGGGACGAGCTAGATGTTTTTATCACCTCCGATCCCTCCCTGGGGTTAGAAGACGTCAGACGACAATTCTTTTACGGAGAACCGTCGCTTCTTGCCTATCCGGCATCCGTTCAGTTCCCGGAAAGCAATATCGATTGGTCGCATCTGAGATTTTGCGGCCTTCCTTACATCGGACTGACCACAGGAAGCGGCGGAGGCAAGTTATTTGATAACTTTCTTCTGACGCACAACATCCCGATCCATCAGAGGATCAATGTTGACAGCACGGCTGTGCTCTTGGAACTAATTAACGAAGGCATGGGCTGGGCAATAACCAGACCCGCCGGGATCATCCAGCATTGGGAGACGATCCCGAACGTTAAGTTAGCTCCGATGCCCAAGCCCCTGCTTTCAAGAGAGCTCTATCTGGTTTCGAAGAAATCTTTTCCCTTCGATCTCTTCCGCCTCATTGTTGAGTCGTTGGTCCGAATCACGAGAGAACAATTAGCGAAAAAGACAATTGAATTTGCACCTTGGCTGAAGGAAGATATCTATACGATAGATTTAGATAACGACAAGAAAATCCCGTTTTCAGCCTTCTTAAAACATGAAGAAATCATTCGCTAATTACCTTTCGGTTCTCGTTGAGGATTTGTTCTTTAGCCCGGAGGATCAGGTCTATTGGTCACCGGAACATGCTGGCCTTAACGGACAAAAGCTTCCTACCCTCTCAGATGAAGGAACCGTGCTGCGCCTGACAAAACCTAATATCGAAGCAAAAGGCTCGGTGATTTACTTCCATGACGGCTCTAAAAATTTAACCGCCCACATTCCTGAAACTGCTTGGCTTTGTGAATTAGGATTAGAGGTTTATTTGTTTGATATCCGTGAATCTGAGGACGATAAGGGCTTCCCGATCGAATCTTATATTCGTAAGACCGGAAAACTTGTCGATCGGATTCTTCAGGAAATTCCTCAGGAACAAAAGGTTTTATTTTCCGGTAATTTTATCGGTGCGTACGGCGCTCTAGAGAACGTTTCAAAGGCCTCTGAACAAGCCGCGGGATTGATTCTCCACAATTGCCCGTATAGTTTCAGAAGCTACATGCTGGCCAACTATGGTCCTGGGCTCGGTCAAGCAATGAGCGCACTCTTGGCTTCCGACTATCAAGATCCCTATGTATTAGTCTCTGAAATCAAAGATGTTCCTATCGTTGTAACCTACCAGAACACAGGGCGTCTTCCGATCTCCGAGTTCAATAAATTTAGAAAGACAGAACTTCCTAATCTGTCTTATATAGAGTTTCCTGCAAAGGCGCCTGCTCAAACGGTTAACAAGGAAGCGGAAGAATTAAGAGAGAGGATTATTAAATTCTTTGATACCCGAACTACTTCTTGAAAACTACGACTACTGAGCCCATAAGAAAGGCCCCGTTTTTGACGGAGCCTTTTGCTTTGTTTGGAAGGCCCTTTAGAAGAACCTCCCGCTTTGCTTGCTACTAGAGAAGAACTTTGGAGAGTGCCAGTGCGATCAGGGTTGCAGATGTTGTGGCGGTTAACATCGGAACCATGAAGGAGTGGTTCAAAACATACTTACCGATTACAACTGTTCCGGACTGGTCGAACTGCATCGTGGAGATCACGGGACCGCTGGCCGGGAAGAATGAAGTTCCGTTAACACTCGGGTAAAGACCGACGATAGTTGCCGGAGACAGACCTAAAGCAATACCGATCGGCATAATGGCTCTGACGGTAGCTGCCTGAGAAGCTAAGAAAGAGGAAGCGAAGAAGCACACGACGGCGAAGAGAAGCGGATAATCCTGGAGGTAGGAACCCATGGAGGCAATCCATGCAGCCTTATGAGCGGAAATGAAGGTGTCAGCCATCCAAGCCAGACCGAAGATCACGATGATGGCGGAAACACCTGCTCTCAGCACGGAAGACTCAAGTGCTTTCTTCACGTTCGGACGGCAGATCACAAGAATCAGGAAAGCAGCTGCGAGCATGGACATCTGAAGGAAGGTACCCATACCGATGATCTTTCCGGTGTGCGGAGTACGGATTTCGGGGAAGAAACCGGCAACCACTGCGAAGACGACGCCGAGGACGAAGATGATGGCAGACCAAGCAGCCGTCTTAGGAAGTTCTTTGTGCTCGATGGGTTTTGGAGGAAGAACCAAGCCTTCTTTAACGCGCTGGAGATACTCCGGATCTTTGTCCAGTTCTTTACCGTAGAAGGACATAACCGTGGAAGTAATCAGAACTGCGAGAAGTGTTGCAGGAATCGTGACCATCATGATCTGGCCAAGCGTCATATTAGAGCCGCTGGAACCTAAGAGACCGAGAAGTGCTGCTGTGCAGGCGGCGACAGGCGAAGCAACCAGAGACTGCTGAGCAGCAATGGCAGATACCGTCATAGAGCGTTCGGGACGAACTTTAGAAGCGTAAGACACTTCATAGATCACAGGCATCAATGCCTGAACGATATTAGCTGTACCGGCTAAGAAAGAGAAAAACCATGTGACGAGCGGTGCAATGAAAACAATGCGTTTGGGATTCGCGCGAATGATTCGTTCTGCGATTCTGACCATGCAGTCGATGCCGCCTGCGGCCTGCATCGTAGATGCAGCAGTCACAACCGCCAAAATAATAAGAATCACATCGACCGGGGCGCCTGTTGGACGCAGTCCGAAAACTTGATTAAGGATCATTAGGCCACCGCCGCCGCAGATACCTAATCCAATGCTGCCAAATCGTACGCCGATAACTACGGCGCCGATAACTACTACTGCTTGTAAGAATACATCCATGGGTTTTCTCCTTTGTGGATTTGAGTTATGTGCAAATCTTCAAGCAATTGCAACAAAGTGTCACATATGTTGTTCCTGATGCAAGTTAGTTATGCACAAGTGCGAACATCATGCGGTTTTTGAAAAATCTTCTAAGAATAAACACTTAGAAATGATTTTTTGAATGTGCTAAATGTTTTGAGGTTCTGAAAGAACAGATTTCTGAACTTAAGAGAATTATGAGTAAAGGCCTGGAGGTTCAAGAAACTGAAAAATAACCTGCTGAAAGCAAACTAAAAATCCGAGCTTTGAAGTCTACTTATAGCCGACACAATTCCGTCCGGAGAGCTTTTTCACTCGCCGGACGGTGACTTACTTTAGGAGATTCAACTTAAGTTTTTACTTCTGGTTTGCTGCCGAGCTTCCGGCGATGCGGCCGAAAGTAAAGATGTCGGCAATGGCGTTGCCGCCTAAGCGGTTCGTACCATGGATACCGCCGGTCACTTCGCCTGCGGCATACAGGCCTTCAATCACATTGCCTTGGCGATCAAGCACGCGAGTTTCTTTATCGATTCTCACGCCGCCCATCGTGTGGTGTACAGCCATACTGGACAATGCGGCCCAATACGGAGCTTTTTCAATCTTGTGAGACAGATTGCGTTCTGCTTTACCGAAGTCCGGATCTTTCTTCTGATCAACCATCGCGTTGTAGTCAGCAATCGTCTTCTTTAACTGATCGGCAGGAACACCCATCTGTTTAGCCAAACCCTCCAATGTATCGGCCTTGAAAGCATCGCCGGTCTTCAGGCCTTTCATTGCATCGTCGCGAACCACTTGGTTGTAGCTGTTGAATCCATCATTATCGACGATGGCGTAGCCGAATTTTTCGGGAAGATTCAGGATGGCGTCACGAAGAACGTCACGACGGGCATCTTCGGCCACAAAACGTTTACCGCGTTTGTCTACGAATACATAGCGCGAAACGTCAAGGTGCAGAGCCTGACGAGATGTGTGTCCTGGAGGGCAGCCGGGGTTGCACTGGATGTAATCCAGACCCATCAGGTAGGCGCCTGCTTCGTTCGCGGCGAGCATGACTTCACCGGTAGAACAGGCTTGGTTGTTGGTGGTTGTGAGAGTTAACATGCGAGGATCATGGATCGCGCGGAGGCGCGGATTGGCTGCAAAACCACCGGCTGCCAAAACGATGCCTTTTGTGGCACGGATATAGAAAGGTTTGCCTTGTCTTTCGGCCATAACACCGAGTGCTCTGCCTTCATCAAACTGTTCACGAATGATCTTGACCAGCTTTGTATTGGTCATGATATCAACGCCAAGTTCTTTGGCTTTTGTGGAAAGCACGCGGATAAAACCTGTTCCCTTCGGTTCAGTGGCAAGGTGAGAACGAGGCCACAGGGCTCCGTAAACTTGCATGACGTCAGGACGGAACTTAAGACCCATGCTTTCGAGCCAATGCAGAGAGCCTAAAGCGTTAGAGCAAAGAATGCGGACCAACTCAGGATCGGCACGGCCGTCACCTCCCGCCAGAGTCTGTTCGATATGTTTTTCGATACTGTCTTCGATACCCTGTTTTTTCTGACGTTCAGGGTCGACGGCGTTGAAGTAGCCACTGGAAATCATTGTGTTGCCGCCGATGAAAGCTAATTTTTCAATCACGGTAACCTTTGCACCAGCCTGTGCTGCAGAAACGGCGGCTGCAAGACCTGCACCGCCGGAACCGACAACGAGTACTTCAGTCGTTAAATCCCATTTATCAGGAACAAGACTTGACTTCTTTTCCTGGGCAAAAACGGAAGAAGCCAGAGAGGCGGCAGAAGCTGCGACACCGGCGGACAAAAGACCGCGGCGAGATACAGTAAATTTGCTCATATATTCTCCTTGGTTTGGATGACTGCCTGTAGTTCAGGCTCTGTCATCATCGTAAGGAGAGCGGGCTTTTTCTCATATCCGATGAAGATCGGATGTGCAGATCATCAAAGACCAACCGCGGCATTTTCTCCTGCAATCCGACCGAAAACAAAAGCATCCAAAAGGCCGTTTCCGCCGACTCGGTTAGAGCCGTGAACGCCGGTTGTCACCTCCCCTGCCGCGTAAAGCCCTTTGATCGGTTCTCTTTCCTTAGAAAGAACCTGAGCCTTTTCATTGATCACGATGCCGCCCATGGTGTAATGGACGGCCATTCTTACGCGAGCGGCATAAAAAGGAGGCGTTTCAATCTTTTGCGTCAGCATCCAAACTTCTCGGCCGTAAGGATCCTTTTTAGTCTCGACCGCTTGGTTGTATTCCTTAATGGTATTGACGAGATTTTCGGGAGGAACCTTCATTTTCTTGGCAAGCTCTGCCAAGTCATTACTTTCAAAGTGTTCGCCTTCTATCTCGCCCAAGATTCCTGCCTGCTGGAAAAGAGAACTTAAATTCTGGAATCCGTTCTTATCGACGATCGAATAAACGATCTTATTAGGCTGCTGCAGTACTGCATCACGCAAGTAATCTCTCGCTCCGTCTTCCGCCACAAAACGTTTACCGTGAATATTCACCAACACATGACGAGTCACATCAAGATGGTATCCGGAACGATGGGTATAGCCGACGTCCGGTCCGAGATTGCACTGGATATATTCCATATCAGAGACAGCAGCGCCTGCTTTCTCCGCAATACCAATCATCTCGCCCGTTGCCGAGGAGGCGCCGGTAAATGTCATTCCTTCTAAGCGGGGATCCATTTTTGCGTAAAGGGCTTTGTTCGCACTAAATCCACCAGAAGCAATAATGACAGCCTTATCGGCATAAAACTTTCGCAGCTGATTTTTAAATCGAGCTTCTACACCTACAACTCTTGAACCTTCCTTAATTAAAGCGACCACCTCAACATTCGTGAGAATCGGAATATCTTTTGCTCGGCACTGCTCTGACAAAGCTGCGACGTACCCTCTCCCGTGAGACACCGAAGGATAATGACCTCGAGGCCACAAGCCGCCATAAACCTGAAAGACACCCTTTTTGAATTTAACGCCAATACTTTCTAACCATTGAATGGTCTGATAGGAGCGATCCGTCAGAACTTTAACCAATGCTGGATCGGCTTTGTCATGACCGGCTGCCAATGTCTGCTTATAAAACCATTCATTGGAATCTTCGATTCCTTGAAGTTTTTGATTCTTTTCGTCGGGAGCATTAACAACACCGCTGGAAATTAAAGTGTTTCCGCCGATGATGGGCATCTTTTCAAGGATGACGGTTTTGGCTCCTTTGTCTTTGGCTGAAATAGCCGCAGACATCCCTGCGGCTCCCGAACCGATCACAATGACATCCACTTTATCCGGAAGCAGATCTTCTTTCTGAGCTTCGACTTTTGACTGAGCAAAAGAGCCAAGCGGCAACAAGCCGAGAGCCAACAGGCTTTTTAAGAGGCGATTTCTTGTCCACATATTGTTCATATCATTAGCGAAGATTTAGGCTTCGAAGAAAGTCAGCAATTTCTACTGCATTGATGAGGTTAAGTTTCTTGCAGGCTACACCGCGGTGCTGCTGGACCGTCTTCTCAGAGATCTTAAGGGTATCGGCAATCGTTTTGTTCATCATGCCTTTGCCGACAAGAATTACCACGTCTTTTTCACGATCTGTCAGAGAATCAAAACGCTTTCTGTCATAGGCAAGCTTTTCTGCTTGGAATTTCAAATCACTCGAAACGGTCAGCGCCTTCTCGACCGCTTCAATCAGCTCCTTTTCGGCAGGAGGCTTCAGAAAGAAATCAAATACTCCGTTTTTAAAAGCCTTCACGGCCATGTTGACGTCCCCATGACCGGTTAAGAAGATTATGGGCCGCTTGTTAGCTTTTGCATTAAGACGCTCCAAAAGCTCCAATCCGTCAATCTTAGGCATCCGAATATCAAAGATAAAACATCCTTCGGCAGCCAGTCCATCATAGTCAGTTAGGAAGGTTTCGGGATCATTCCAAACACGGGTCCTCCATCCGAGAGACTCAAGGAAGAATGCCAAAGACTGAGCTGTTTCGGCATTGTCGTCAACTATGTAAATCGTTCCGTTTGTCATTGATTCTTCCTTATATCTTTTGCTGGTACAGCCATTGGAAGACAAAGCTTCATGACCAAATGACCTTGTTCGTTTCTTATGGCAGTCAAGCTACCTCCCTGCGATTCTGCTAAAGCCTTACATATTGAAAGACCGAGTCCAAGGCCATCCGTTTTCTGGCTGACTTTCGGGATAAAGATAGAGTTGACTAAATCCTCAGAAATTTCAGGTCCGTTATCTTGAATTTTGATGACTGCTTTCTGTTCTGACTGTCCAACACTGATAATGATTAAAGGCTCAGCTTCATTTTTGCAGGCTTCCAAGCTGTTCTTGAAGAGGTTATAGAGGACAAGATCACTTTCGAGCGGGTCAACTTCTACCTCAATTGTCTCAGGGCAATTCAAATCAAAACTCAGTCTAGAACCCTTGATCTGCTTGAACTTTTGGATGGATTTTTTCAAAAGAGCCAGGAGATTCACTCTAACCTTCTCCGCACTATGCTGCTTTGCATAAGCTCGCACTTTATTGACGATTTGAGCTGCAGTTTCGCTTTGATGAGTAATCCTCTGAAGCGTTTCCTGCAAGACTTCAGGATCCAAAGATCCGCGTTCATTTCGAATTCTCAGTCCCCGGGAAAAGTTTGTAATCGCATTGATCGGCTGCTGAAGCTCATGGGCTATCATCGAAGACAACTGTCCGACAATACCTGCTCTCTCCATCGCTGAGATCTTTTCTTGTTCAGAGTTCACAAGATGCTGAAGTTTTTGGGCTCTTTGCATTGATGCCGTTAATTGAGCCGTCCGTTTGCGAACCAGCCAAGAAACGTAAATCGTGTGAGCAAACAGCAAAAATAGGAAAATAACAAAGGCTCCCAACCATGGACCATATTTACTAAAGAAATTCTTCCAAAAAGCTTTGTCTTTATTTTCATCTTCCAATGCTGACAGCAACGATGCAATGGCGTCGTTGTTGCTCGGCGTTGACCACTCCATTAAACCTTGAAGTTTAGGAACCGTTGGCAAAACAGAACTAACTTTTAAGATGAGATTGCGTTCTTTTTCTGTAAGTTCTGAAGCCGGCTTAGATACAGCCATTACCCAGCCGGGATACAAACCTGTCGAGTGGCGGCAGCGAAGATCGCTGCTGTCACGCGGACTGATGACTTTTAAAGAGTCCGGAGTGATGTTGCCGTCACGCTCCATTCGCTCCAGGAGACAGGCGTCAATGATTCCTACGTCGCCTCTTCCTTCCAAGATCTCGTGTACAACCTTTTCAATCGGAGCACCGCTGAAGGAAACTTCCTTGGAGAAATGACCGGGACCGAAAATTCTTTGGAGTTCTCTTAAGCCGATCAGATAGCTCAATGATGAGGTCGGAGACATCCCTACGATTTTCTTGTCTTGCAGATCAGTTAACGAATTGATATCCGTCCGACCTTTCCGGGTAATGAAAGCGGCTCCGCTCGTATGAGAAGAGTCAATTGCCAAAGGGTGCTTCATGGCAGCAACCGCCCAGGCCCCTGCCTCCGACAAGGCCGCGAAAGTCACCGCGTCCGTAATGAAAAAGAAGGCAGGATTATCTTTGGTCTTTTTAAGAAGGTCTTCCTTGGCAAGATAATTCAGTTCAAAGAACTCGTCGGATATTTCTTCGCGCAAGTGATCCAATGTAGTCGCTATCGTTTCGATCACACTTCTATCTTCTCCGATAACCTGGGCATCTAGAGTCACGGCATGTGCACAGCTTGTCCACGACCATATACAAGCTGCGGTGAACAGGATCGGGATTCTGATCGGGATTCTGGAGATTAAAGGATCGAAGATTCGGCTTGCGCCCATGACTGTCAAGGGTAGTTCTATTGGACGTAACTTTGCCACAGATGCAATCAGCGATCAATTGAGAAAATTACTCAAGCTTCCACAGGCAGGGCTTATCCGACTTATGGCCAAGAGGACGTTTAAGGAAAAAGCTTGAACTGCATCAAGGGCTCTTGGAGTTTTCAGAGCAGTTCCCTGCCGACCGGCGGAGAGTCCAGCCATTCTCTGTCTTCTAAATTGCGTCGAGTGCTTGCTTGAGCTTTCTCAAACTTGTCTAGAAGATCGTCTAAATGGAGTTTTCTACGTGTCCGACGAGATGCCGGAATGTCCGAGTCTTTATCCTCCTTAGACTTGATATCCTCTAACGTGTTTTGCAGCGATGTCTTCATTTCCGCCCTCCATCCTTTAAAGCTCGTTTTGGCAGTGACCGGGAAATGTGGCCGACGGAAAGCGAGGTAGAACATTAAGAAGATCTCGCCCTCCTCGGCCTCTTTACTAAACCCTATTACAGTTCTGTTTTCTTTCTAGTAAAGCTTGTATTCCTTAGGTTTGAACTTGCAGGGCGTTCCGTCGGTTAAGTAGATGATCTTCTCGTTCACATCGATCACCATAGACCAAACAGAACTATGTCGGTGGTAAATCGGTAGTGTTTCGTCATCATGTCTGCAAACGCCGTCGGGATAACCGGCATGGTCAGACAAGATTTCGAAAATCTTTTCTACCGACAGCTTGTCCTCTTTCTTGACCAACCTTCTGGCTCGATCGAGTCTAATGAACGTTGAGTTGTAAGAATAGTTCTTGGCTTCGGGACCAAGAATCATTTTTAAGGACAGCCAGTGATTGCTGTGGCAGCAAGGTTCTCCATCTGACAAAAGAATATCTAAGTCATCTGGAGCGTACTCAATGAAAAAAAGCAAACCGTCGGCTCCTGCGAGACCCACGCAGGCGCTCCCGGCTCTATTGGCTTTAGCGATTGCATCAATAGCTTTGGGAATCGTTCTGCAAGATAAGGCACCACGTAGAAGGACTTGAAGCGGAACGCCAAGTTTTCCTTTCTTCACAGACATGGCGTTCATTGAGAGTGCGATTCCGCATTCGTTCAATCCTTTTCCGCCGACAAGGCCTGCTTCAGTGATAATTATTGCTTTAGCAAATGGTTTCTGTTCAACTTCCAAAAGTACGGTGGTTCCGTACCCCATGCTCCACCAATCCCAGTTTTGAGCCAAAAGCGTATGGCCGTTTTCGCTGGCTTCTGGCGGCACGCCGATCGTCGTGCAGGCGTCTTCAGCAACGTCCGCCTTCGCAAACATGATTTCAGAGCGACAATTAAGCGTGAGGATAGTGTTGAAATCAAGACCGGCACCGTCTGCGATTCCTTGCATCTCTTCAACAAGATCCGGACGATATTTTTCTATTTCTTTGCGATAAGGTTTAGAGAGTTCATAAGCTTTGTCCCAGGTAATGAAGGCTTCTTTTTCAAAAAGAACTTTGTACTCCTCTATTACTTTGCGAATCCTTTCCTTTGCTTGAGATCCGTACTGAAACCCTCTTTCATATGGCGTTCCGGATACTTTGATGTATTGGTGCATATTAGCCTCTCCTTGGCTTCCGGCAGTTTTTAGTCCAAGGCTTAATTATTCCTTCTCTACCAATGTTCCGTCTACGGTATTTGTTCGTAAGCTAATTGGACTTGTTCTCCTTAGAGAGATCAGTTGTTGGAAATGAAATGGCTGCACGCTGAACTTTTTAGCAGAACATATAGATCCCCTAGCTAACTTACGTGACTAGCGAAATCGGCAGTCCCTGTGAAATAATTTCATCTGCTTCAATTCTTCTTTATATTGGAGAATTAAAACAAATGATCGGAGCGTAGCTCAGCCCGGTAGAGCGCTGCGTTTGGGACGCAGTGGTCGCAAGTTCGAATCCTGCCGCTCCGACCAATTTCTCTTTTTTTACTTTCGAGCCTTAAATCTTTCTAACCTCTAAACCTTAACTAACTTTCCTTTAGAAAAATCAGGCCATCAATTAATTGCTTTCACAGTTCCTGCTCTTTAGAGAGAAATCCTATACTTTTTTCGTTGAACTCGAGCAACAGACAATCAACACAATGCAAAATTTATTAAGGTTTCTTGTGAAAAACTTAATGCTACTTTCCGCCGAGACTCATTATCTTTGTCTCTGTTTTCAAGTCACGCGCCTCCTTCAATCACTGATTTGATAATAATTTTTAATCCATATTTATTTTTTAGAGCTAAAGAGAAACCCACAATCTTTAAGTATTAATTTAAATACGGCACCAACGGACGTCGCGGGATTATTCTCGTAAAAGTAAAAACCATAAATTTGATTCCTGCGACCATGATCTTCACAATCTCTGGCTATTGCTTCTGAATTTTTTATTGCTTGTAGAAAATCCTCAAATGTCAAGGTGTTTAATACGGAAATAAAATTATCGCGGTGCTTAAATTGATGTAAATTTTCAAAGTCTTTATTGAATACTCTATTTATTTCTTTCAAATATTGTTTTCGATCTGTAAAGGAGCTTCTCAAGCATTTTTTATGCAAAAGAAGCCAAAGTTCGAAACAAAAATTAGAATAAGCCGGATGGTAATTCACACCTTTTATTGTGTTGGCCTCTTTTAATCTTCTAAATGTATCGTTTCGACTTTTCAGATGACACGGTGCCGAACTCTCAAAGTCAAAAAAGTGAAAAATATCTTCTCCGCCGAAAATTACGGAGCTTTTAACCATAGCTACGGGATCTTTTTGGACCTTTATATCAAAACAGACGTTAAAGCATAAATTTGCACTGTCGTTAATCTGTTTCTGAAGCCACTCCAAGTACCATTTTTCAGTTTCTCCCTCAACAGAAAAATAGTATTTTTTGGTTTGTTTTCTTCTTGTTCTTAAAACCATTATCACTTCCCAGCCAACTCAGAAATGAGATCAGTAAAATCTGCCCTAGAAATTGCTCCATAACGATCCACGAAGTAATTCTTCATGTAATCGTCTGTCTTCCGAACCCCTCCGCTTCCGCTCGTTCCGAAATCAGATAAAGAATAGATGGTACTACTATTGTTTTCTTCTCGATCAACAAATTTAATTTCATCTCTTCGGAAGAGATTGGCATTTAAGAAAATAGGATTATGGGTATTAAAGATAAGTTGCGCCCCATTCTTATTAATCTCCTCATTATGAAAAACATTAATTAAGCTCATGATTGCCATAGGGTGAATTGAGGCATCGAATTCATCAATGAATAGAACTGATCCGGTTTTTATGGCGGATAGAATTAAAGGAAACATATGCATGAACCTAACAGTTCCATAGGACTCATAAATTTCCGAATTGATTGCGGTTCGTGCACCTTTTACGTCCTTAACAACTGAGAAAAGAACGTTCTTCTCCTTGTCTGCACCGTCACTATCAAAAGAGAAGGATAAAGATTTTGATCCGATTGCTTTAGCTGCAGAACTCAGAAGTTCCAATATAAATTGATTGGATTCAGAATTTGCTCCCCCTCCGACTCGGACATTTTCTGAATGATAAAGAATACGAAGATCATTTCTAAACCATGAAAGAACTTTATTAGCAACACCCGGACTAACAATATTTTTAAATCCATTCGATAAAAAAAGCTCCTTCGGATGCAATCCTTCCTTAGAAAGCTGATTTATTAGCTTTCTACCTTCCTCAGTTTTCATTCTTGCATTCGAATGTTTATTTTTTGATACTTCGATATTGTCTTTTCTTCTTTCAAAGATTGGTTTTTCATTAATTTTGAGCGCCTCATAAGAGACAAATCTCTCAAATGATTTATCTAAGAATTCTCCGAGCTCCAACTCTAAATCGTAATCGATCTTGAGTTCCTCAGTTAAAAAAGTTATACCAAGCGATACCGGCTTTTCTTTATTCAAGGAAGAATTAGGAACAAGCGAAAGCAAAGAAGCCGATGGATTTAGGCTGCTTACAGAGGAACTATCTAAAATATTTCCTCTCAATACTACATTTCTAAGAAAATCTACCGCGCAGATAATATTTGACTTACCGGAAGCGTTAGGCCCATATATTACGGATGAGCACAAAGCCCTCTGCTCCTTTCTGATTCCCGTAATCTTCTTTTTTAAGAGACTGTACTCTAAATCCGTTTGCTTAGGGGTCGGTACCATCGAAAAGACCGTTGGGTCCTCAAAGGATTTAAAGTTTTCAAGCCTAAACTCGAGAAGCATATCAACTCCACATTTTCAATAGTTCTACGCAATTAATAAAAGCACTTTAAGCATCCACAAAAAGCAATAAAACGACAGTGCTAGGCTTGATAATAGCGAAATCTCATAGATTTATGTAGCAATTTTGCAGAATTTTTGCAAAATAGGAACAATTTAATGCCGCTTTTATCATTGATTGAAACTATAGAAAAATCGATTTATCGAGGCGAAAGACCCCACAACTGACTCAGCATCAGCATTTATGGTGAGCTCTCAACCTCTCAGACAAAACATCTGAGTGAGCTATTGGAAGGATTTCATTCATTTGCAAGTCAGTTACCCAAGAAACTCCTTTCTTATAAACACTTTCTCGAATGTTCTAGCTGAATGCCAACTTCTTGGTATCCGTTTTTCTATACTTCCTTTATTACCTCAATAACAAAGGAGATATTCATATGACCACACGTCGCAACTTTGTTTCAGGCTGCTTAGCTGCAAGTCTGACACCATCTTTTGCTTTTGCTGCCGCTAATGGCAATACTTCCGATTTTGACATGAAGCAATATCTCAATGAACTCAAGGAGTTAGTATCTATTGACTCAAAATCCGGACACGTTGAAGGCGCTAACAAAATAGCTGACATCCTAGAAAAACGTTTCAAATCGATCGGATGGACAGTGACTACAAGAGACTGCGCCGGAAGAGGCAAAGCATTAATTGCTACCAATACACCTAATCAAGATCATTACGATGTGGTGCTTTCTGTCCACTCTGATACTGTTCAGCCGGTCGGGAACGCTCAAAAGTATCCTCTGACGATTAAGGACAATATTGCTCATGGTGCCGGCGTCGCCGACGATAAAAGTTCCCTAAATGCAGTCTGGTGGATTTGCAAGAAGATCCCGCCGGAAGCCATGAAAAAACTCAACATAGCGGTAATCGTCAACCCCGGAGAAGAATCCGGATCTCCAGCCTCCCGTGCCTTCATGGATGAACAAGCCAAGAAAACCGATATTGCATTGGTTTACGAACCGGGCAGACCGGGCAACGGATTTGTGCGTTCTCGCAAAGGTTCTATGTTCTTGACGATCAATTTCCACGGAAGACCCGCTCATGCAGGAAACAATCCGCAGGACGGAAGAAATGCTATTGAAGCCATGGCGAAAGCCATTCCGGAAATCAAAGCGATTGCCTCTGAATATAAAGATGTCACTTTGAACGCTGACGTCGTCAAAGGCGGAACGACACCGAACACTATTGCTGAAGACGCAACCGTCGTATTTGATTTCCGTTTCTTCAATGATCAAACGAGAGACGCGGTCTTAGACAAAATCGAAGCCCTTTGCAAGCGCGGATTTGCTCCGGAGGTGACCTCTGAACTGAAGTATGTTGCTAAGAGCTCTGCTCTATCGCATACAGAAAAATCTCAGAAATTAATTGAACTGGTGGATCAGGCATCCAAAGATCTGAACCAGCCTGCTCCAAAATGGATGGATGTCGGCGGCGCTTCCGACGGCAACCGTTTCTCCGGAGGCGGCGCGGCAGTTGCTTGTGCGATGGGTGTCATCGGCGGAGATTTGCACAATCCTGAAAAGGAATGGTCAGATCTATCTACTGTTAAACCTAGAATTGAACTCGGCCGTAAAGTCTTGGAACTTATCGCTAAGAATAAGGCTAATTAAGCAAAGACAAATGTGCGTCCTAAAAGGACGCACGAGAGCATTAAGACAGAGCCGGTAGATCTCAAAAACTTTGGTTTTAGATCAATTCACCGCTCTAATGATTTGGTTGAGAGATTCAGAGCGAAACTATTTCTTCCAGTCGAAGTATTCACAAACGGTATTCCAAGCAACCTCCTGGAGGAAATGTGCCGTCTTTTCTTCAACTTGCTCAATTCCGTAGTATTTCAGTCCGACAGGCGAACGATGGTACATGCTCGCAAAGACAACGCAGGCCTCTAAGTAAGTGCCTTCAGGCGAAGGGTGTGTTTTATCCGCACGGTAGAGCTCTAACTTCGGATCTTGCTTGATCGCTTCGGCAAAAGCCAAACCAACCGGAATTACCATTGCATCGGCTTCGTTGCCGACTTTTGTTGTGGCATCTGCCAATTGCTGGGTCATTTCAGGCTTGTTCTTTCTTGCCCAAGTCATCATGATCAAAGGTTGGATGCCAAAACACTGCAGATCGTATGCATGCTGTTTTGCATACTTCTCAAAGATTTCTTTGCGCTGCGGATGGATCGGACCGGTGCTGTTGTCCTGAAGAATGACAGCGTCAAAAACCTTTTCTTTCCTGAAGTCAAACTTCTTGATTTTGCCGCCGTCACTGTGGTCGACATAAGTAGAAGCCATTCCGGAAGGACGCACCAGTTCCCAGACATTGAACCAACCGAGGTCAGCCGCACCGATGGTCACCATACGGTTGCGTCTGACTTTGATTCCGGCAGCTTTTGCCAGACCGTTAACAGCGCCGGCAAGACCGCTCGAATAATATGTATAGGAATTGCCCACGAACATATAGCTGTGCGGGGCTTCAATGGAAGTAACCTTAGGCTTTACAGAGCACTCCAAAGATTGAGCAGCAAAAGGCAGAGAGCAAGCAACGATCAAACCGGTGAGAGCAAGGAATTTTTTCATAGTCATTCTCGATTGAGGGATTTGAGAATTTCATTTTTTCACCGACTATCGACATATCCAATGCATTCTAGGCAAAACAATTTTGCTAATTACGCAAAATGTCGGAGTGGAAATCTAATGTGAGAGTAGGACTTAATGAGAATTACTTTTTGGAGAGCTCCCAATTAAGAAGTCCTTATCTAATAACTTATTATCTTAAAAAAAATACCCCTTTTTATCCAAAACTAGAACCAAGGTATTATTTTCTTTTTTTAGCTGCCTTCATAGACTGTAGCTGTTATTTTCCAAGGAGATAATATGAAAAGCTTTAAATTAGCTACGGTTACACTTTTAGTCGCGGCGGCAGCTTTATCAACTTCTGCCTTTGCTAAAGACGGAACCTACACCGCTCAGGAAGTAGGTAGAAACGGAGCCGTCAAAGTACAGGTCATCGTAAAGGGCAATAAGATCGAATCCGTTAAGGTTTTGGATTGGTCCGAAACGCATCCCGTTGCCGATTTAACTCAGACTCAATTGATTCCTGAAATCGTCAAATATCAGACAACAAACGTCAACAACATCTCCGGTGCAACGCTCTCCAGCTTTGCCATTAAGGCAGCAGTTAACAAGTGCCTGAAGGAAGCCGGCTTAGATGTTAAACAGTTCCAGAAGCCCGCTCCTAAACCCGCTCATTACAATGACACCGTTACTGAAGACACCAATATCGTGATTGTAGGTGCCGGAGGTGCTGGTCTTTCCGCTGCTGTTGCAGCGGCTGAATCCGGCAAGAAAGTTATTCTTCTTGAGAAGAACGGATTTGCCGGCGGAAATACTTCCGTATCCGGCGGCTGCTTCAACGTTGCCAATCGCAACCAAGACCATCTGACGATGTCTGAAGGACAGAAGAAGATTGTCGAAGGCATCATCAACCAAAAACCACTGAATCCGCTTCACGCCGAATTAATTAATAAAGTTAAAGACCAATGGACTAAATACAAAGAAAGCGGTTCAAACAAACTCTTCGATTCTCCGGAACTGCACGCTCTGCAGACATGGAAGTCAGGGGATAACCAGGCAAACCTCAACCTCGTCTACACCTTAACCAAGAACGTCTCCGGCACAATGGACCAGCTCTCCAAGATGGGCTTTGTCTGGCGGGGAAAGGCCAACCAGTTCGTCGGCGCTCTTTGGCCGAGATCAAACCGAGCCGAAAACTTCAAGTCCGGCGTCGGTTATGTTGACACCTACTTAGCCTACATAAAGGAAAAAGGACTCCCGGTCACTTTGATGCTCAACACAGCGGCTGATGACCTCATTGTTAAAGACGGCAAAGTCATAGGTGTTCTAGCTCAAAACAAAAACGGCAGAAAATACGTCATCAACGCAAATGACGGCGTCATTCTGACAACCGGCGGTTTCAGCGCTAACGTTAAGATGCGTAACGAGTATGACGAACTTTGGGGCAAAAAACTCGGTAAGAATACTCCGACAACCAACCTTCCCTCTGCTACCGGCGACGGTATTAATTTAGCCAAGAAGGCCGGCGCTCATTTAACTCAGATGGGCTGGATCCAGTTGTTCCCTGCCGGTGATCCGAAGACTGGCGCAACAAGCTTCAAACTCGGCGAGAACTCCTGCATTTATGTAAACCGTGACGGCAAACGCTACGTGAATGAGTCCGAACGCCGCGACGTTCTTGCAAAAGCCAATCTAGCTCAGAAAGATCAGCTCTTCTTCGTGATTTCTTCCGCCAAGCGTGCTCTCGTTGATAAAGACGGCCGCAATGCTTACGGTGTGAAAGTCGAAGACATTCTTTCTTCGGGTAAATCCTTCAAAGCCGATACCCTTGAAGAACTGGCTCAAAAAGCCGGGATCAATGGTAAGAACTTAGTCGAGACTGTTAAGAAGTGGAATGAATTCTGCAAGAAAGGTACCGGTGACGAAATGGGACGTCCGACCTGTATGGATGACCATCGTCTTGACGAGGGCGGCCCGTACTATGCGACGCTTATGACTCCTTCTGTTCACCACACCATGGGCGGCGTTCAAATCAATGAAAAAGCCCAGGTTATTAATAACAGCGGCAAAGTCATCCCCGGTCTGTTTGCTGCAGGTGAAATCACCGGCGGTATCCACGGAACCAACCGCGTCGGCTGCAATGCGGTTCCTGATGCTCTGACATTCGGCAGGATCGCGGGTCTTACCGCTGCAGGTAAATAAACGGCTGAATAAAGATCGCTAGGCCAGGCGGAGTGCCTTCACGGTACTTCGCCTTTAATTTTTAGCAGCTTGGCGTCCGGCAATACGTCCGAACACAATGGCATCCGCCAGTCCATTTGCTCCAAGACGATTTTTACCGTGGACATTCCCTGTAATTGTTCCAGCCGCATATAAACCCGCGACCGGCTGATTGTTCTTGTTTAAAACCCGAGTTTTTTCATCGATGGCGATACCGCCTTCAGTGTAATGGACCGTCATCCCTGCATAGCAAGCCCAGAAAGGGGGATGAGCAATCGGAAGCGTCAAGGAATGAATTTTCTTGCCCAAACGATCTTTACCCAATCTAACCCCTTCGTTGTAGTCTTCAACCGTCCGAATCAGATTATCGGCGGGGACACTCATTTTGTCGGCAAGCTCTCTAAGCGTTTCGCCTTTCCAAGCCTCCCCTCCTTCAATTGCCTTTACCGCTTCTTTCTGCACTAAGATTCCCGCCCTTCTAAACCCTTCGTCGTCGATAATGATGAATCCGTACTTTTCTGGCAGCGAGAGAACAGCGTCTCTGAACTCATCTCTGGGACTATCTTCACGGATAAACCGTTCTCCGTTTTTATTCACGAAAATGAAATGAGAGACATCATTATGAAAACGGACACGATACTTTTTACCCGGCGGGCAACCCGGCAAACACTGAATAAATTCTAGATTGACGAGTTTTGCTCCGACTTTTTCTGCTGCCAGCATGGCAAGCCCATTAGAACCGGGCGCATTGTTAGTCGTCAGCCCTTTGAGTTTCGGCGAGATCTTCTGTATTAAATCCGGATTAGCTGCAAAGCTTCCGGCCGCAAGCACCACTCCTCTGCGCGCATAAAACTGCTTATACTCATTTCCGCAATAAGCCCCGACACCAATGACTTTATTGTCTTTAGTCAATACTTCTCGAACTTCGCATTTAACCTTTAGTTCGACTCTCCGCTTTACACAAGCATCCGCCAAGGTTCGAATGTATCCTTGTCCGAGAGGCAAGACTGGAATGTGGGCTCTGGGCCAATGGGCGCCATAAAGTTCAAAAACTCGAGGCTGAAAATGCATACCTAATTTTTCCAGCCATTCCAGCGACTCCTGCGCCTCTGTCACCATTGTTCTCACTAACTTAGGATCCCCTAAGCGGCCCCCGAGTTCATAAGTTTGCTGAACATGCAACTCGATGGAGTCAGTAATCCCTTGTTTTTCTTGTCGTTTCTTATCTACCGAGGCATAAAAGCCGCCGGAGATTAAAGTATTTCCTCCAATTTCCGGCTGACTTTCCAATAAAAGCACAGAAGCGCCGTTATCAGCAGCTTCCACGGCCGCTGATAATCCGGCCGCACCTGCTCCGACAACGATTACGTCCCAAGATTTGCCTTTATTGAAGATGTCTTCAATAAAACCGGCGTAGGAAGGTCCGGAAAAGATCGTTAAGAGAAAGGCAGAAAAAAGGCTTCTCCTATTCATTTTTTTCTAAGCCTCTCAATATCGACTAAAAATGCACTGGCATCCAAGGCAGACCGAAGTCCAAGTTTATGCATCGCATTTCCTCGATGAATTTTGACGGTTTGCTCGGCAATATTTAAGTCAATGGCGATTTGTTTATTGAGCTTGCCTCTTGCAACTTCCCGCAAAACTTCTTTTTCTCTGTCCGTCAAGCGTTCAAATTTATGGATTTTTTCTTGGATCAGCGCTTTTGACAACCGCAGCTCTTTGTTCTTTTGCAGATGAACTTTAACCACTTCAAGAAGCTTTTCAGGCTTAGCCGGTTTTTGAAGAAAATCTACTGCGCCGTTTTTTAGAGCCATTACAGCTGCATCCACGGTCCCGTGACCCGTTAAAAATATAATCGGCAGATCGCTGCCTTTCTCCTGCAAACAACGTTGGAGCTGAAGACCGCTCATTTCCAGCATTCGGAGATCCAGAATAATACAGCCCGGAACGGTCAAATCATCTTTAACTAAAAATTCTTCTGCTGAGGAATAGGCAGCAGCCGGAATTCCTGCAAGCTTGAAAATAAAAAGCTCTGAGTTTCTAACCGTTTCTTCGTCATCCACGATTCTTACTAGGGCTTCCACTCTAAATCTCCTTATTAGCTTTAGGCAAATGAAGCGTCACGATCAAGCCTTTGGAATTATTCGGCTTAAAGGTTAATTTGCCTCCATGGTTTTCTGCGATAAGACGGCAGATTGAAAGTCCCAAACCTAAGCCGTCTGAAAAGCTCTTGGCGGGATGCGAAAGCCGACTTAATAATTTATCTGAAATCACTTGACCATGATCAGATACACTTAACAGCCATTCGTTTGCTTCTTCCGACAATTGGACGCTTATTAACTTTTCTCGGCTGTCCTTGCTGGCTGCAGCGGCATTTTTGAGCAGGTTCACAATCAGCAATTCAAGTTCAAGAGCGTCGGCAAGAGCATCAGCTTTACCGGGAGCTTTTACCTCGACATCTATTCCTGAAGATAGAGACGATCTTCTAAATGAAACCAACGCTCGATCTACTATCTCGGATAAGTTTTCTTGCTTAACTTCGTGATGCTGCCGTTTTGCGTAGGTTCTGACTCTTTGAATGATTTTTGAAAGTCGATCTGCCTGCGTTGAAATTTCTGACAGCGCTTCCTGCACTAATGGATCTTCGCGTTTTCCTTTCAAATAAAGCTTTAGGCCGTCGGCATAATTAATTAGAGACGCGATCGGCTGATGGGCTTCGTGAGCAAACATCGCAGACAGTTCACTCACAACGCCGGCTTTTTCTAACTGGAAGAGATTTTCTCTGCTCTCGCGAGCCTCTTTTTCGGCTTTGTCTTTTTCCTTCAGTGCAATAGTCAGATCTCGGGTTCTGATGCTGACGATTCTTCTCACGGAAGCCGTATAAAGAAGAATTAAGATCAATAGAGCAGCGAAGCCATATAAATAATGACGGTATCGTTTTGCAAATCCTATGAATCCGGTTTCTTTTAAGTACTCATAGGGTCCGATTTCCAGAGAACGGTATAAAGAGGAAACCGGCGTAAAGTCGCTGGCAAAGCCCCAACTGTCTCCTCCTCTCGTCCGATCCATGGTAAGCAGTCCCACTGACACTGTCTTAACTAAATTCGAGTCTGCTTTAGGCAAGGAAGCAAAGACAACATCCGGATATAAGTCTGTGGACACTTTGCATGAAATTAAAGAGTCATTCTTAGGGTTTAGTACTCTTAGGGCTCCTTTTGCTATTGTCCCTTCCCTCTCGAATTGCTCCAGATCACAAGTCTTGAGTATCCCAACGTCAACCTGCTTATTGAGCACCATAGAGGCGACGTCCGGTATCCCATAACCCGTATAGGTAATAACCGAAAACAATCTTTTAGGATCTAAGTTTTGAAGAAGCAGTTCTCCTAGCGCAATAATCCAGCCATCGAAGGAATTTGAGTCCGTCGCAGCAACGGAAACCCTAACCAAATCGGAAAGAGTATTAAACCGAGAATCGTTCGCACGAACCACAAATACAGAGCCTACAGATTTAGAAGGATCTTTGGCTCCTTGAGGATGGCGTGTTGCAATATGGCGCGCGCCGGCAGATTCTGCCACATAGGCAAAGAATCCACTCGGAGCAATAAAGAAATCGAGTTCTCCTGCTTTAATCGCCTTTTGCAGGTTCTCGAACGACAACTCGACGGACTTGATTTCATATTGAGGAATCACCTTTCTCAAATGTTCCATCGTTGGCCCGAAGGTTTGAACATAAAACCAGGGGTCAATCGTATCTAAGATGCCAATAGTGATCGTCTTAGACCACACAGAAGTCGCACAAGCTGCGCCAAGGGCAATCAAGAATAAGAGTTTAGAAATTGACCTAAACACAACTTATCTCTGAAGGGGTTAAAAATTGAATCTCACTGAAAATAAAAGAATGAAGAATCAGGTCAGACAATATTTAACTGCTTCAGACTGTCTTGAATTCCACTAATCGACGAGTCGGAATTCGCTGAGCCCGAATCGTCTTGTATCCGAAACACATCGCACTAAAACATTCCTCGTCTTCTTTAATCCCCAAAAGCTCTCGAACTTCCCTGCTTCTTTTTGCGGCAGCGGTTGCATAACCGGCAAAACAGCAACCGATATTCATCGTTTCTGCTGCAAGATTGAAGTAAGTCAGATTAATCCCGCTCTCCACGCCGCCCCAAACTGCGGTTTTAGGTCCGACACTGAAAACAACCGATGGCGCATTGCGGAGAATAGGATCTTGTCCTGCACGATAACGCTCTAGGATGGAATCGATTTTGCTCGCATAACGTTTGCCGTAAACCGGATCGGTTCGACAGTCCCCGTCGAACCACTGTGCGATTAATTCCAAGAATTTTTTAGTCGTTTCCGGCTTTGTGATGATTAAACGCAAAAAACGGTTATTTCCACCCGAGGGCGCATACCCGACCACTTCAAGAATCTTTTCGAGATCGGATTGCTTCACTGGCTGAGAGGAAAAACTCCTATATGAACGTCTTTGTTTGAGGGCCTGAATAATTGTTTTTGAGGCTGAAGATGAAGGCATTGATGTCTTCTCTAGATCGGCAGCCAAAATACCGTTGTGAATAGCGGCCCCTACCGGACAATATGCTGTGCATTGTCCACAGTCGTTGCAAAGATGCTCCCGTCCTTCGATCATTTTTGGACGACCATTATCAAGAATTAACAGGCGCTTCGGACAGACAAGAATACAGGTTCCGCAGCCGATGCAGTTATCAGAACTCGTTGTGCAATGGGATGGCATGATGTTCTCGCTTGGGTTGAGTTTGGTTTTTCTTCTATGAGTGAAATTTTCTCATCAATTAGGCCAGGAATTCGGTTTTCGGCCCGGCATTTGAACCAACGGGATAAGTGTTTGATGATTAGAGTATCAGTTAGTGATTTCGTGAATGAAAAAAAGGCTCCTAATCACATTATTCTGATCAGAAGCCATTAACAGGAGTAGCCCAAACAAAAATCCAATTATTTCTTAGAACTCATGGCAAAGCCCCATGAAGAACGATCTTGTGTTGACTCGTTCTACGCTGTGTTTCCAAACCTTCTTAGACAACTTGGTGTTTTCAGATTTGCCATGGATGTATCCGACAGCACCATAAGCATAAGTTCGCTTGGAAAGCGGATATTTATATCCAAGCATTGCCTGATAGACATCGGCTTTCGAATCCTGATAATCACGCTTAGCGTGAGCATAACCCAACGTGCCGTTTAACTCGCCTCCGAATAATTTGATTTTCGTTCCGAGCGTTACAGCGTTTGTATCGTAACCTTCAGCTGCCTTGCGGTTCTTGCTGTCGTATTTTGCCGCTGCAATTGCTTTAGCGTCACCTTGACGCGGTGTTTTGATGTTTTTTCCATATTGGTAGCCTAAATACATACGCACAGTGCCAAAATCGTAGGTTCCGCCGATGTTGTAGGTTCTCTGGTCCTTCAAGTCTTTTCCGGCAGCAACCCCGGCATCTGTTTTAACCGCCGAATCGTTATAGAACAAATTATCAAAGGCCGCGATCAATCTTAAGTTCTTGTAGCGATAAGTTGCACCGACGGCAATGTATCTATTCTTTTGAGAAGAAACGACAGCATCATCGTCAACACCATTCGAATACTGGGCATAGAGTTTGAAACCGCTGAGATCCGGTGATTCATACTTGACCATATTGTTCAAACGAGCCGCGATGTTACCCGCAAAGACTTTGGTCAAAGCGCCTTCTTTCCAGGTAATACCAAACGGGCTCATGCCTCCGACAATACCGCCATGAGTACCGGCGGTCAGTGCGCCCGTGCGGCCGAATTCAAAAGCACCGTAGGGTGTTGCTACGCCTACGTAGCTGTCACGGTAGAAGGCAGAATCGGCATCTTTTGCGTCTCCGCTGTCAGTTTCAAAGCCCTGCTCTAAGCGGAAATAGACTTTGTATCCGTTGCCGAGGTTTTCTTGACCTTCAAGACCGAAGCGGGAGCCTTTGGTAATACCTGAAGCCATTTCGACTACGGTTTGACCACTAGAAGCATGGTGAGCATAGACACCAGTATCTAATACACCATAGAGCTTAACGCTAGAGGACGGCTCTGCCGCCATCGCTGCGCCGCAGGTTAAGGCGAACAAAACAAGAACTGCTGTTTTTGAAACTTTCATCTGAAACTCCTTAGTTAGTCATATGAGATTTCAGATCATTCTGATGAGAGAGTTTCAGAAGCAACAGGCGAAATTCAAAAGGATATTTTGCCGTTCACGCAAAATATCTCAACGAAGCTAAGTAAGATCAAATATTTAATGAAAAACAGAAGGATTAAAATGGATTAGGAATAATATTTTATATATATTCAAATAGATAGAACTATTTTGCGCTTTTTGCAATGAAGTTGTGCAATAGTTGACTGTCAACGCAAAAATAACGATCAAACATTCACTCCGGGTTGTATCAAATACTCCAAAAAATGAGATTGAAATCTTAACTGAGGACGCAGCCAAATGCGGTCTAAGAAAACGATTAAGAACAGTTCGCGCCGCCTCAAATGTCCGACTTTCTTCTATACATTGAGAAAGAACACTTTCAGTTAGGCCTTCCGTCTATGGTTTATATAAATCCATTTAGCTCAGATAAAAAAATGGCAAAGTCCGAAGTCAAGCTAAAAAGCCGGAGATTCAAACTTTGCCAAAAAGCCTTTGAGAATCATCTCAAAAGCTACCCGAGGATATAGGAAGGATTTGTACTTATCGACCAAGTTTCCGCATTAGCAGCTCATTCGCAAAAAGCGATAAAACAGGACTCAAAAAAATCGCTTCTGCCTAGAACACCTACATCCTCCGAGATTCTTTGAGGGATTAAGGAGAGACGATCCCGTCTCCCCTCCTATTGATTAAACCAATCCGCAAACAGCAAATCCAAGTGCGACAGAGAAGAAGATCGCTAAAACACCGGGAATAAAGAAGGAATGGTTGAATACCCATTTTCCGATATGTGTTGTACCCGTATCGTCCATCTGGACCGCACCAAGCAATGTCGGATAAGTCGGAAGAACAAACAGTGCGGAGACGGCCGCAAAGCACGCAACCAGCATGTAGGAGTTATCCGGACTGGCAGCTGTAATACCAAGCGCTGCAACGACCGTCGGAGTGATTGCTTTAGCAGTAGCAGCCTGAGAGTACAGGAGCATAGCGGCCAAGAAAAACACGACAGCAAGCAGAGCCGGATATTGGCTGATTGTCTGAGAAGCAAAGTCCTTAATTTCTTTTGTGTGACCGGAAACAAAGGTGTCTCCTAACCATGCAACACCAAGCACACAAATACAGGCGACCATACCAGATTTGAAGACAGAGGTTCCTGCAATATCACCTAACTTGATCTTGCAAAGGATCGTAATCAGAGCGCCGACTGTGAGCATTAAGCTCATGATTGCTGCGTCTCGAGGAACGATGACTGGTTTAATAAGTCCGACTGCCGGAGAAATGGCAGAGGCATAGAAGACCACGCACAGAACGCCGATCAGGAAGATCCAGACTGAGAGTTTTGCAGACGATGTAATCTTCATATCCTGAAGACCGACCGGAGGCTTAACCAAACCTTCTTTCAAGCGTTCTTGATAGATCGGATCTTTAGAGAGATCCATCTTCGAGATGTGCGTCATGATAAAGGAAGTAATCATGCAGCCCAAGAAGGTCGTCAAGATCCAGATTCCGAGCAGCTCCGGATAACTCCATCCAAAAGGCTCTAAGACGCCTGTCATGTAAATGACGGCCGCCGATACCGGCGAAGCAGTAATCGCAATCTGAGAAGCGACCACTGCAATAGAGAGCGGAACGGAAGGACGGATGTTCTCGCCTTTTGCTACTTCAACAATCACAGGAATCATTGAGAAAGCCGTGTGACCGGTACCTGCAAAAATGGTCAGAACGTAAGTAACTATCGGGGCCAGATAGTTAATGTATTTCGGGTTCTTGTAGAGGATTTTCTCGGCGATATAGACAAGATACTGCAAGCCGCCGGCTAGCTGCATCGCAGAAATAGCTGCAATGACAGAAGCAATAATCAGAATAACGTCCCAGGGAATATTGCCTGGCTTCATGCCTAAGCAAAGTCCGAGGACTAATACGCCGGCACCGCCGGCGTAGCCGATACCGATTCCGCCTAAGCGGACACCTATGAAGATCGCGCCAAGGAGGACAACGATCTGAAGAATAACCATGATATCCATAAAATTTCTCTTGTTAACTTGTGCTTGAAATAGACAGAGAATTAAAAAGACTTAGAGCATTAGGAGTAAGCCCTCTGCCGCAGGGGCCCCATGAAGAGCCCCTGCTTTCTCAAGCAACGCGTGGATTGTTAGAAGGCAAGTTTGAATGTGGCGCCGACACCGTTGGACTTGATCTTGCTGCCGTAGGCACCGTAGTAAGAAACACCCAAGGTTGCTCTCTTACCAAGCTGAGCTTCAAGACCTAAACCGACCGCTGCGACCGAAGAGAGTTTTTCACTTTGAATCTTGGCGTTAAGTGCGCCGGATTTAAGTTTTGCCTTACCGCGAGTATCGCCCATGTACTGTGTCCAGTTCACGTCCGCAACGGCCTTAAACTTTGCCGGGCCTACGTCAAACGGTACTTTAACGCGTGCACCGAGATTCGAGGCCGCAAGATTCCGGCTTTCGAACTTGCTGATGACTTTTACTCCATCGAAGTCGCTGCTGAAGTCATCCGCAGACAAATGCATCCAAGCTAAACCGACATACGGTTCAACACTGACAGAACCAAAGTTCAGACCGGTGTATGCAACTTCACCGAAGATCTGAGCTAATTTAGCGTTGTAGCTCGGAGAGGCTCTGAACATCTGATCTTTAAAGAAGACAGAACTGTTTGTGTCTCGATCCTGATGCGTGTAAGCAAAGCCATAATCCAGGCGAACCGGTTCAAACTTAGACTGTCCGTAGATACCGAAGTGGAGATCTTTCGAATCAATCTTTCCGTCGTGACCGCCTTTGAACTTAGTCTTACCGGCTCCGAAGAAAACACCAACCTTATTATTGACATTGATGTTGGCTTCCAAACCGATCAGTCCGGTATAGAAGTCGGATTTCAATTTAGACGCTCCGGAGCGATCCATCTTGGACCAGTTGCCGACGGTCGATACCCACAGACGGGCCCTGCCTCCGTCGACATCTGCGACACGAGCTGCTCTGTCATTACCCATTGCCTGATCTTTAATTGCGCGAACCAGAGACTGTCCGTTAGCAACTGTCATGGCATTGGCTGTGACGTGAATATCATTGGCTAAAGAACTCAGAGTTTTTCTGACCTGGTCTTTTGTTGCGTCAGCCAAGGCTCCGAGAAGAACAGGATCAGCGGACAAAGCGTTGGCAACAGATACTCCGTTGCTGTTGACGGCATAATCAGCAAGTGTCTTGTCGCTCTTAGAAAGAACGCCGGTAAGCGTATTTCCTTCCAGGGTTACCGTATGATTTACTAACGCGTAGTCCGGTGACACAAGAGCGTTCTCGTTAAAGCCGTTCACGCTGTCAGCTGTGACAGTTCCGACCTGATCTTCACCGTTGTAGGCTTTTTCGAAAGCATTACCGGTTAAAGAAACCACAGTTACGTGTGAACCCGGATTAAACGTTAAGTTGCCGACCTGAACATTCTGGTCTGCAACGATTGCGTATGTACCGCCGTTATTCACAACGATATTGGCTTTTTGCATCGGAGCTCTGGCAACACCGACAAGAGAATTCAGTTCACCTTTTTGCGTGAAATTATCGGTAAAGTTCGATAAGACACCGAAGACGCCGCCGTTAACATTAACGTTTCCGGAGCCGAAGGATTCTGAGAAACCAAACAAACCGCCGTCTTCAACCGTGGTACCTCCGGTATACGAGTTGTTTCCGGTCATAACCAGCGTGCCGGAACCTCGCTTCACCAAAGATCCTTTATAGAGATCGTGGTCGATTCTGTTTTGGATCGCTTGGGCACGGCGTTTGTAATACTCTGCTCTCCAGTGCTCGGCATCCTCTTGGGAAATAATATGGTTCGTCAGATCTGTATCACCATCGCCTACGACAAAACCGTTACCCAGCTCATATTCTCCGACTGTATCCGTACCGTTCTTGGTTGCGGCCATCCATGCGTTATCCTCTCTTTCTCGCTGTTTTAACGCCACCTCAGAAATATCATTCGTCCACACATCTAAGGGAGTTGAATTCAGGTTGTAGTCAAATTTACCCAAAAACTGGCCCGGCCCATGCATTCCTTTTTCCAGATCCGGAACGCCCCATCCCATTGCATCAGAAACTTCTCCCTCAAGCGGAGTCGTCCCATCTTTGTTGCTCCAACCAAGCATATCCGTACCGTCAGGATTCTTATGATTAGCGGTAGTAAACATGACATCGCGGACTTGAGGTGCACTCATACTTTGATAACGCGACATTAAGACACCCATCGCTCCTGCAACATGAGGCGCTGCCATAGAAGTACCACTCGAATATCGATATCCTGCCGGCTCCCCTGTTGTCATGTCTACATTTGTTGAGTAAATATCTCTGCCCGGAGCTGCGACTGTCCACCATTTTCCTAATCCTGCCTCATTGAAAGTGTCATAGAGAGTATAGGTATCAGGATTTCCCGCCGTCCCCGGAACCCGACGCAATCCAGCTACTGCTATCCACTGACCTTCAGCTTGAGGATTAAAGTACGGGAATAAAGGCCGGTAAAACGGGTTGTTCGAATCTCTATTGCCAGTAGTGAAAATCTGGACTACATTTGTACCCCTAACAGCATCCCAAGCAGCGTCTACAAAACTTTTATCCATGCCTCCATAAGTTTTGTTGTGGTAGAAGAATTCATATTCCGCTTGAGCAACGTTATTGGTCGGAATGTGGCCTGAAAAAGAGAGTCTCAAGTCGCCGTCTTGAGGCGCTTCCGTCGTGCCGGCATTTACCTGATTCATTACGTCTTTGGCTTCAGAGACTGTCGGTAACTGGTTTATCGTTCGCCACTTGTCTGCAGCTGCGTCGTATTGCTGTACTACTGCCACGCGAACATTTGTTCCCCAGGAATTGTTTATCACACCACCCCGCTCAGTTCCGTTGTCGGCGACTAATTTGTCTGCCATGGCTTTCCAGCCTTGGTAGAAATATTTGTAATCCTGAAACGGTCCGTAATTATTACTGTCCGTTGCGCCTGTATTGCCTACAAGAACATCAGATCCCCAAGAAACACCATGCATACCGATGCCATTTCTACTTGCTCCGACAGTGCCTGTCACATGAGTACCATGTCTGTCGTTGACGTCTTTTATCCAATCGCCTGTAACATTAAAGGCCTCTCCCTCACTAAAAGGCGCTCCATTAGAAGAAGTGGGCGTTTCTCCTGGGTAAATCGTGGTTAACACAGCTTGCGGATAACGATTTCCATTCGATCCGTATGTTCCGGACACAACAGTTCCCGTGATACGTCCTCCAGACAAATCCGGATGGGCAAGAAGTGCCCCGGAATCCATGACTCCAACAGTTAATCCTTGACCAAAAAAGCCAAGAGAATAAGCAGAGGAAGACTTCATAGCCTCAAGACCCCAATCTGCCTGATATTCAGGGGTTTCCCAGGAAGACTTATCGCCGACCACACCGGTTTCCACGTAGGCAGCAGAGGCGACACCTCCCATCACAAACAGGGCTGCGGCGACACAAAGACTAACGGAAGATTTTGTGCTTTTGCCGTGAGAAGTTTGAATCTCACTGGTCGTGACAAAAGACTGCCGAACATCGTTCCATATCGTCCTAAATGCTTTATTCATTATTTAATCTCCTTTGATTATCCATAAAAATGGAATTGAGAGAGATAAATAAAAAGCTCCTCATGTCTTTATTTATCTAAGCAAATCTCTCCCTTTTAGTCTTTAGGATTTAAGAAAATTAAACATCGGTAAAAATGCCAACAAAAAAACTGAATTTTGATTATGTTTTATCAATTTAATCAACACGTTTCACTATTTTTATAAATTGTTGATTTATTTTTATTTATTTGAATTTTAAAGATAATTTAATAATAACAATCCATAGTTGTTCAAATAGACAATATCATTAAAAAACAAATAGAACAATTTATTTAGAGCTTTAATTTTATTGATCGAAGTAATAGGATTGAGCTTAGTTTTATTGGACATTACCATTTAGGAGATCTGCAATGATTGACTCTAATTTACCTATTTTTATTTCTGTCGCAGATTTAGGAAGTTTTTCTAGAGCGGGATGTCAATTAAAAAAAAGCCCTCAAACCATTTTTAGACAAATTTCTTCCTTCGAAAATAAAATTGGGATAAAACTTTTTGACAGAAGCCCAGCCGGAATGAAACTTACCCAAGCCGGGCGTTCCTTCTATAAGGACGCAAGGTTTCTTCAGTCCTTCGCTAAAGAAGCCGTAAAGAGAGCGAAAAAAATCGAAAAGAACTCAGAAAATCTTATTCGAGTTGCCTTTTCGCCTTTAACCCCAGTCGCGTTTCTAAAACAAGTTTGGCCAGTAGTTATGAAACAATATCCGAACCTGCGTGTCGAGCTTGTTCCGTTTGAGAATGAAAAGGTCGTTGAGGCAGATATTATCAGCCACTTAGGAAACGAAGGTCTGGTCGATATCATGCTTACGACCTATGACGAGAACTTCTTAATTGAGAAGAAGTGCACCGCACTCAAGTTAACAGACTTATCGCTTTCCATCGCAATGTCATTGAATCACCGATTGGCGAATAAAGACAAATTAACCATCGAAGATATTCGATCCGGAAGAGAATCTCTCTTATTAATGAGCCGAGACCTTGTCAAAGGTTATAACAGCGTCAGGGAGATTTTTCTTAAGGACAACTTAGTGAGAAAGGAATATTTCGACTCGTTAAATATGAAAATATTGAATCGGTGCGCGAGTTCGGGTTCCTTGCTTTTAGCCACTAATGCCTGGACGTTCTCCCATCCGCTTCTCAAGTCTGTTCCTTTAGAAGTCAATGAAACTATTCCTTTCGGCGTTATTCATTCCAAGCATCCTACCGAACAAGTTAGAAAGATCTTGAAGATCATTGAGTTTGTGAACCTGGAACAACAGAATTTTAAACTTTGGTAAACCTTGACTGCGTGCCTATGTCTGCAATCTTTTAACAAATTCCGCGGAATTCCCCGTGCGTAAGTGCGGGGATGGATAGCGGACGGCCGAATGTTAATTCGGCCGTTGATTTTTGATATATCTCTCAATAATGGCGGTTGTTGCTCCGTCTCCGACTGAGATTACACAATAACTTTTTGTCCAAAAACGTTTGCCCCAAAGCATCCTTCGAATCTGATTGAAGAATTCTTGACGAATTTTCAGAGAAGATATCGTTTTTAGTTTACGCACCAAATTCGATAGACAAGTCGTTGGAGGGTAAGAGATCAATAGATGAACGTGATCTTCCTCCCCTGAACATTCCAAAAGCCTGACTCGTCACACTTCCGAAAAAATTTCTTTGAGCCTTTCCAGGATCGTTGATGAAATAACTTTTCGTCTGTAAGCTACTACGAAGATCAAGTGAGCTTTGAGATTGAAAACACAATGAGAACCGGAAGATAACTGCATATGATTCAAAAAGTCGAGCGACACGTTATTCGTAAAAACAATGCTAATTGGCAAGCCTGCCATAAGCTTTGTTCATTGTCGCGCAAGCTCGGCAACTGCGCAGTTTATTTGCTTCGTCATCGGTTCTTTGAAAAAGCGCCCGTACTGACACGTAAAGAACTTGATACCGAACTCAGACATCAATACGGCAGTGACTATCGAGCCATGCCCTCGGCTGCTTCTGCACAAAGACAGGGACAAGTCATCGCCAAACAGTTCAAAGGGTTCACGAAGGCGGCTGTTGAATACTCGAAGCACCCTGAGAAGTTTCAAGGAAAGCCTCGCTTGCCAGGTTATAAGAGAAAATATCGGACATTCTATGTCGGCCGCAACGGCTATCAAATCCGCGATGGTCAACTGACAATCACGGGAGGGAAAGATATTGGTTTTTCTCCCATTCAAATAGTTTGCTGCAAACACCAAGAGTTCAATGCCAAAGCAGAGGAGGCAATTGCTGGAGATCTGAGAATTATTCCGATGGGGAATTCATTCATTATGGAGCTGACATATCGAGTCGTTAAGGAGGAATGTAACGATCCGAAAAACGTTTCTTTGAATCCGAATGAGGCTTTGTGCTGCGATTTAGGCATTGATAATTTTGCAACTTTCGTTTCGACTAAACCCGGGGTAAGGCCGTTTTTGGTCAAAGGCAAAATACTTAAGAGCATCAATCAGCGGTACAACAAACAAGTAGCAGAACTGAGAAGCAAGAAACACTATGAGCACATTCGGATAAAAGGGGTCAAACGTTATTGGCGGCTCCAAGACTTGATGCACAAGGCCAGTCGCCTGGCAGTGAATTTCTGTCTTGCACATGATTTGGGCCGTATAGTTATCGGAACAAACAGAAACTGGAAACAGAGAGTCAACCTTGGCAAGCGCAACAACCAGAATTTTGTGATGTTGCCGCACAACAAGTTTATTGAGATGGTCCGGTACAAGGCTGAAGAATATGGCATTCAAGTGATAGTGCGTGAGGAGAGTTACACATCTAAAGCCAGTGCAATGGACTTCGATGAAATTCCTGATTTCGATCCAAAGGAAAGAAAACCAACGATTTCCTTCTCGGGGAAGAGGCTCAAACGCGGCCTTTATCAGTCATCAAAAAGACATTTGATCAATGCCGATATCAACGGTTCTGCAAATATCGGCCGAAAAGAACTCGGGGATGAGTGGCTCAAAAAGCTGCTCGAACTCGATGGGGGCGTCTTTGTGGACACGCCCGCAGTTGTACGAAACCTGCATGAATGTGTCGGTGTTCGTCAGTTGCTAAAAATGGAAGCACGCTCCCATGAAACCGTGCACGTAAGTGCGCGGTAGTTCATCAAATATCCTGATGGCAAGGTTTTTGAAGCAGTTGTTCTTCAAGATAATAGTCAAGGACCAATTCATCCGGAATTATCAAAGTTTTTCAAGAAATATGCCGCAATTCATAGTAAGGACATCCGTGATACCGGAGCGAGGCCTACTTTCTTGATGACTTGGGCATACGCTGATAAACCGGAAATGACCAAACAGTTAGCCGACGCTACTATTGCAGTTGCCAACGAAAACAACGCATTAGTAATTCCGGTTGGCCTCGCTTTTGCCAACGCACTAAAGCAAAGACCAGATTTAAAGTTGACGGTAGCGGATAATCGCCACCCAACATCGGCCGGTACATATCTTGAAGCTGCAACGATTCTGGCGGCCTTGACGAAAAAATCACCAGAAGGCGCCTCTTATTTAGGAGGATGCGAAAAACCTTTAACCGAAAAAGACGCTGCTTTTCTGCAAAAAGTAGCCTGGGACACAGTCAAAAACTTCTATGGATGGAAATAACATAGAAGTGTAATTCAGTGACAGTCCTGTGTTTTAGACACAAGGAAGTTCACTTAGGTCAAAGAGGAGATGCGTTAAGAATGTTTTAGCCGTCTCCTTTTTCTTACGGCGTTGGATTGCCCTTCTTAACTTCATAAGATCTACCAAACAGCTAACGGTATGGCTTTTGCTGTCCAGGCAATTTGAGCAAAGTTTGCCGGCTAAACCTGATTCATTCTCCGACAAGTTGGTTTCTCCAACGTCGAACACAAAAAAAGGCAAAGGTATTGAAGCCTAAGGCTTCTCCCCCTTTGCCCAAGGCCTCGAAATCTCGAGGCATACAGGAGAATATTCGAACCTAATTAAATTGTTTTATCTACGAATTTTCGGTAGGCACTCACACAACAATAGGCGATTATCAGAAGTGCCATCGTCAGTATGTAGAGAACGATGCCTGCCTTACAAATCCACAGAAAGATTGCGGTCATGATGATAAGAATGTATTTTTAGTTAGATGAATCCGCAAACCACAAATCCTAGAGCCACCGAGATGAAAACCGCCAAAACTCCGGGTACAAAGAATGAATGGTTGAAGATCCACTTACCGATGCGAGTTGTTCCCGTGTCGTCCATTTGAATCGCTCCGAGTACGGTCGGATAGGTCGGCAGCACAAAAATCCCTGAAACTGCCGCGAAACAAGCAACCAGCATGTATGAATTATCCGGATTGGCTGCCGTAATGCCGAGAGCGGCAATAACCGTAGGAGTAATTCCTTTTGCTGTGGCCGCCTGAGAGTACAGAAGCATCGAAGCCAGGAAAAACACAATCGCAAGAAGCGCCGGATATTGGCTAATCGTTTGCGAAGCAAAATCCTTAATCTCTTTGGTATGACCGGAGACAAACGTGTCACCTAGCCAGGCAACCCCCAAAACACAGATACACGCTACCATCCCGGATTTGAAGACAGAGGTTCCTGCCACATCACCAAGCTTGATTTTGCAAAAGATAGTGATGAGCGCACCCACTGCCAGCATCAAACTAATGATCGCTGCGTCACGGGGAACAACAACAGGTTTAATAAGACCAACTGCCGGCGAAATAGCAGATGCGTAAGCAACTACACATAAAACGCCTGCCAGGAAGATCCAAACAGAAAGTTTTGCTGTCGGAGTAATAACCATTTCCTGGAGACCTACCGGCGGTTTAACCAAGCCTTCTTTCAAGCGTTCCTGATAAATAGGATCCTCAGATAGGTCCAGTTTGGAAATGTGCGTCATGATAAACGCAGTCAGCATGCAGCCTGCGAAAGTAGTAAGAAGCCAAATTCCAAGCAGCGTCGGATAACTCCAGCCAAAGGGTTCCAAAGCGCCCGTCATGAATATAGCAGCAGCGGAAACCGGAGAAGCTGTAATAGCGATCTGGGAGGAAACGACTGACATCGAAAGCGGAACGGAGGGGCGGATGTTTTCCCCCTTAGCCACTTCGACAATGACAGGAATCATCGAAAATGCGGTATGGCCCGTACCGGCAAAGATCGTTAAAACATATGTCACGATCGGCGCCAGATAGTTGATGTACTTCGGATTCTTGTAGAGAATCTTTTCCGCGATATAAACAAGATACTGAAGACCACCGGCGAGCTGCATTGCGGAAATAGCCGCGATTACAGAGCCGATGATCATGATCACGTCCCAAGGAATATTGCCCGGTTTCATCCCAAGACAAAGTCCCAGCACCAATACACCCGCACCGCCTGCATATCCGATGCCGATGCCGCCAAGACGAACACCGATATAAATTGCTCCTAACAGAACAACGATCTGAAGAATAATCATGATATCCATAATTTTTCCTTCCACTAAATTTATTAAGACAAAAAAGGGAAGCGGCAGAGGGCCAAGGGGAAATCGCCCTCTGCCAAGGGGCCAATTCAAACCAGGGCCCCTTCCTCCAAGATAAAACTTTCTTTAGAAAGCAAATTTGAATGTGGCGCCAACGCCGTTGGATTTGATCTTGCTCCCGTAGGCACCGTAATAGGAAACTCCCAGAGAAGCTCTTTTCGCCAATTGAGCTTCAAGACCGAGTCCGACTGCTGCAACAGAGGACAACTTGTCACTTTGAATCTTGGCACCGACTCCGCTGCCGATCTTGAGGGTAGATTTACCGCGAGTATCACCCATAAACTGAGTCCAGTTCACATCCGCAACCGCCTTGAATTTAGCTGCTCCAACTTCGAACGGAACTTTCACACGCGTACCGACATTCGTAACCGCCAGATTCTGACTGTCAAACTTAGTCTTCACATTCTGACCGGCATACGTATCTGAGAAATCGTCGGCAGACAAATGCATCCAAGCCAATCCGACATAGGGCTCAATATTTACCGTGCCGAGATTCAGACCGGTATATGCTGCTTCTCCAAAGACCTGAGCGAGTTTGGCGTTATAGCTGGCCGAAGAACCGAAGCCTTGACTCTTATAGAACAGCGCTCGATTGGAATCTCGGTCCTGATGGGTATAAGCAAAACCGTAACTTAAGCGTACCGGATCCAAATTCGACTGGCCATAAATACCGAAATGGAAATCCTTGGAATCAATCTTGCCGTCATGGCCGCCTTTAAACTTGGTCTTACCTGCGCCGAAGAATATGCCAACCTTATTGCTGACATTGATATCTGCCTCAAGACCAATCAAGCCGGTATAAAAATCTGACTTCAGCTTGGATGCTCCGTCACGGTCCATTTTCGACCAGTTACCAATTGTGGACATCCACAATCGAGCCCGACCGCCGTCAACTTCCGCAACTCGAGCCGATCCGTCGATCCCGATTGCCTGATCTTTAATTTCTCTCACTAAAGACTGGCCGTTTGCAATCGTCATCGCATTGGCTGTCACATGAATATCATTGGCAAGAGAAGCAATCGTTTTTCTTGCCTCAGATTTTGTCGAATCCGCCAGCCCTCCTAAAAGATTGCTGTCGGCCATTAGAGCGTTGGCCACCGCAACCCCGTTAGATGTCAAAGCATAATCGGCGAGCGTTTTATCACTTTTGGTCAGGATACCGGTTAAAGTGTTTCCCTCCAGTGTCACTTTATGATCCACTAAGGCGTAGTCGGGCGTAACAACAGCATTTTGGTTAAAGCCTTCAATTTTATCGGCTGTCACAGTTCCGACTTGATCGATGCCGTCGTAAGCTTTTTCGAAAGCATCATTTGTTAACGATGTGACCGTAACCAGCGATCCGGGATTAAACGTCAAATTTCCGACTTGAACGTCCTGATCAGCAACAATTGCATAGGTGCCCCCGTTGTTCACCACTATATTGGCCTTCTGTATCGGAGCTCTAGCAATGCCGACGAGCGAATTGAGCTGACCTTTTTGAGTGAAATTGTCATTGAAACTCGACAAAACACCAAACACTCCGCCGTTAACGTTCACATTTCCCGAACCAAAAGATTCCGAGAAACCATACAGAGCACCATCTTCGACTGTGGTTCCTCCGGAGTATGTATTGTTACCGGTCATGATTAACATACCGGAACCGCGTTTCACTAAAGAGCCTTGATAGAGGTTATTGTCGATCTTGTTCTGGATTGCCTGTGCACGCTTCAGAAAATACGCAGACCTCCATTTTTGAGCATCGTCCTCTGAAATTACATTATTCGTAGCATCACTGTCGCCATCAACCACGACGAAATCATTCCCAAGCTCGTAACTTCCGCCCGTTGATGCATCTGTTCCGTTTTTGGTTTTTGCCATCCATTCCAGATCTTCTCGCTCACGTTGTTTCAGAGCGACTTCAGAGATGTCATTAGTCCAAACATCTAACGGAGCAAGATTCATGTTGTAATCAAATTTGCCCAACAACTGACCCGGACCATACATCCCTTTATTCAAATCAGGAACGCCCCAACCCATTCGGTTTGAAACCTCTCCTTCAGGCACTGCCCAAGTCCGAACAACTGCTCCGGATGCATCCACTTCAACATTTTCCCAACCAACCATATCGGTTCCGTCGGGATTCTTATGATTGGCAGTTGTAAACATCACTTCTCGGACCTGAGGGGCTGTCATGCTTTGATACCGGGACATCAAAACACCCATTGCTCCCGTCACGTGAGGCGCAGCCATGGAAGTTCCGCCCCAAGTTTGGTAACTCGGAGAACCTAGGTCTCCTACCGGATCGCCGTTCGAATCTGTTCCGGTATTAGGCTCAACATAACTGCCGTCAACAACCGCAGATGAATAAATACGGGAGCCGGGGGCTGCAACCGTCCAATATTTTCCTAATCCGGCTTCATTAAATGATGAAATCAATTCATACCGGTCGCCTCTTTTCATCAGTCCTGCAACCGCAACCCAATTATTTTCCGCTTCCGGGTTAAAGTAAGGATAAAGAGGACGATAGAAAGGGTTGTGCATGTCGCGATTTCCGGTTGTGAACACCTGAACGACATTTGTTCCTTTCACTGCATCCCAAGCCGCATCAACGAAACTCTTTATTCCCTTTGCGCCGTAGATTTTGTTGTGCAGGAAATATTCATACTCGGCCTGGGCAACCGTATTCGTCGGGATATGAGCCAAACGAGGTCCGATTCTGAAATTAACGCCGTCGACTTTATTCAAATCGGATACCTTCAAATTCCCTGCGTCCGTCCAATTCCCGCCAATCATCTGCTGCAATCGGTATACGCGGATATTTGTTCCGAAAGAATTGTTTATAACGCCGCCTCTGTCCTTACCGTTATCTTTGACGAGCGCATCAGCCAAAGTTTTCCAACCGTTGTAGAAAAAACCATAGTCAAGGAAAGGACCGTAATTGCTGTCATCGGAACCTCCTGTGTTTGCGCTATAACTTGTAGAATTCCAAGCTACGCCGTGATGATTGGCTCCGTCACGATTCGCAGCAATTGTTCCTAAAACGTGAGTTCCATGGGAATCATTTACGCCAAGAATCCATTTCCCCGTCGTATCAAATGATTCATCTTTCGTGTAAGCGCCATCAAACACAGCCCCTTGCGGGTAACGATTACCGGTCGATGTATATTTTCCCTGCTGTGTGATATAGCGGAACCGCTCTCCATCAAGCTCAGGATGAGTATAGAGAAGCGCTCCAGAGTCCATCATGCCTAAAGCTGTCTTTTGACCGTTATAGCCAAGAGAGTAAGCTGCAGATGCGTTCATAGCCTCAAGCCCCCAATCTTTCTGATATTCGGGGGTTTCCCATGACGATGTACTTCCGATTACGCCGGGTTCAACATATGCTGCTGACGCAACTCCGCTCAACGTAAAGAGCGCCGTCGCAATGCAAAGACTAAGAGAAGATTTCGTTCTTTTGCCGTGGGATGTTTGAATCTCACTGGTCGTGACAAAAGACTGTCGAACATCGTTCCAAATAGTCCTAAATGCTTTATTCATTAATTATCTCCTTTTAGATCCATAAGAATGGAATTAAGGGACATGTATAAAAATAGCTCCTCATATTTTTAAATACACAAGCAATTCCCTCTTTTATAGTTTTCAATACTTTTAAATAAAAGACATCAGGACTAATTCTTATAAATTTACTTATTTTCTTTCATATTTAACCAATTTAAGCAAAAGGTATGAGCAAGATTAATTAAACGAGCTTCAATTTATCAAAACAAATGTGACAATTAAATTTTTACGCTGTTTATGAAGTTATTGCTTATTCTTACAACAATTTCATAACAAAGAAACAAGTAGAAATAATTCGATTATGACTTTTAGATAGCTAACTAATTACCAGAACGATACCAATAAAAATATAGTAAATATATTTTTTAATAATTAAGTTAAATTAATATTTGTTTTTTAATGCACACTGATTTTTAAGTAACAAAAGTAACTCAAAAAAGCAAATCAAATAATCTTCGTTCCAGAAGCAGTGCTAGGATGCGCGTGCAATGATATCGGCAATAATTGGTAGATAACTATAGGTATAAAAAGACTTTTTCTTGTCAATCAACTGTCCTAGTCTATGAAGCAGACATAAGAGGTACTTTTTCTACACTACGTTTAGGGATACCTCTCTTGGCACTATATTTTATTTAACCTCTTTTTGAGGCTAGATAATCTCAAGTCATAAAAATAAATATAAACTTCAAATAGCATGCTATATAAATAACAACTCTCTGCAACTCGAAGCTTTTTTTACTAACACAAAATCGTTAGATACGACTTACCAAAAGAGCAAGATATAATTGTTATTTAAACATCCTTTTATAAACAAAAAAAATATTGTTGTATAAAACAATAATTGTTTTAATTTTTATACAACTACTAGATTTGTTTGTTATTCATCAAACACTTATTGACGACGTCTATTTGATCTAATTTAATATTTAATCAGAAAATATTTTTTCATTTGTAGAATTCAAATTTCTTCATATTTATCTTTTATTTAATTATGAATAACATGAAAGTTCTGCATAACGGATCGGGTTTAGACAAACTCATAAAAAACAGCCCCCTGTCTGCAAAAGCTCCTTTTATTAGGAAACACTCTGCCCTTGCAGTGGCTGCTTGTTTGATTTTTCCTCTTAATGATGCGATAGCGAACATTGAAGGATATAACTTTCCCTTCTCAGAGGCTTATTTAGTCTTCGTTGATAACGAACAAGATGTCACATCTAACTCAAATGATCCGAATTATGTTTCTGACAGAGAAAACCGCCCCTTATTTTTTTGGGCAAAAAACGGCTCCTATACTCTAGAAACAGGGGCGGTGGCAGTTTACTCGCCGTCTTATTTTCAAGCAGGCGGCGAAACGACGTTTACTCCACTCCCAACCAATACTGTGCAACAAGGCCAACCAGCTTCTTTAAATTTACCCCAAATAGCTCTTGGGCAATCTTATACAGACGAAAGAGAACCCAATCTCTTCATTAACGTCATTGGCTCTAGAGACGGTGATGTTTCATTTAATGCAAAGACCATAAATGCTTATAGCGGTCAAACTGATTACATCAGTTTTTATGTGGATGGTGGAAACCTAAATAACAACAATCAAACACAGTTAAATGTGGCAAGCAGTTTCAACATTATTGATTCGAATGTGCAGGCCTCCCTCGTTGTAAAAAACTCAGCCTCTTTCAGCGTTGGAGCGGGTACTACCTCTAACAGTACTGCTCAGTTAAATTTTTCCAAGGAAAATGATCGTTTCTTAATTGAAAATGCTAGAGATGTTTCTTTTGCAGAAAATCTTAACTTTACTAACAAAGTCAAGAACCTAGCTGTTACGGGAGAGATTTCTGACCAAGCGCTTATCCGGAATTCTAACTTCTCAGTTGGCAAAACTTTCCTATTCGGCGGTTCAGAGTACGGAGACGTGAGGGGTACCGATAATGCATTCTTACAGATTATTAACGATGAAGGAGTCAATGCTGAATTCAATGTTGGTTCTCTTGTCATTCAAGCCCCCAGTGCCGGAAATAAAACATCCCTTCTAGTAGGTCATGGCGCAAACGTCAAAACCTCATCGCCTGTTATTGTTCAAGCACAAAAAGAAGGGGCAACAGCACAATTACTTCTTGGCGACACCAGCTCTAACGAAGGGTTTTATAACTTAAACGCTCCGGAAGTTCAATTAAAAGGTCCGGGTGATGCCAAAGTTGTTTTTAACAACGGACATACAGGAGATTCCGCACAAGAACTGCGGATTCCTATCGTCGGAAACGGCAGTGTGGAAATTCAAAGCGGGCGAACGTTATTCACCGTTCCGACCGGTTATGACGGTCAAACGCTTATTGCAGAGCAAGGAACCTTAATTCTTCCCACCCTGAATTCTGTTGGGCAAAGCAGCATCGTCGATAACGGAGAGCTCGTTTATACAGGAGTGAAAGGCATTTTGCAGGATAAAATCAGCGGGACAGGCGCAGTCAGTTTTGATAAAAATGCACATATCGCTATTCAAAATGACACCGAATGGACCGGTCCTACAAATTTAAGAGATGCTATCGTCACTCTCGGAACATCTGAAAAGCCTGTGCTGATGAATAGCTCGTCCGTCAATATTTCTTCCGAATCGACTTTGAGCGGTTTTGGCACAATTAAAGGAAGCTTGAATAATGAGGGTACATTTGGTATCGGGGATACAGACTCCTCAGCACCAACTGAATTTAGAGTCGGGAAAGATTTGAGCAACTCCGGGCAGATCGTACTCGGAAATGGTAAAACTGCTGGAAACAAGCTTATCGTTGCAGGAAATTATTCCGGAGATAACGGACAAATCTTGTTTAACACTGTGTTAGGGGGAGACGATTCGTTAACCGACATGATGATCGTCGAAGGCGACACTTCTGGCAGAACAATCGTCCACGTTAATAACCTTGGCGGAACCGGAGCAAAAACTCTCAATGGAATTAAGCTTATCGATGTTTCAGGGAAATCCGATGGCAATTTCGTTCAAAGCACCCGACTTGTTGCCGGAGCCTATGATTATGAACTGAAAAGAGGGACCGGCAGCGATAATCGAAACTGGTATCTAATCAGTGACCTTGCCGATAAAACAAAACCTGACAATCCTAATAAGGGGGATAACGGAGGCAATGGCGGTGACAACGGAAACGGAGGCAAAGTCATTCCAATCGTAAGACCTGAAGCCGGTGCCTATATCGGAAATGAAGCTATCGTTCATTCCCTTTTCACAAATCGCCTGCAAGACAGGATCGGTGACCTGTGGTTTACAGATCCGCATTCCGATAATAACGAAACAAGAAACTTTTGGATGAGAATGCAGGGAGGATATACCTCCTGGAAAGAGAGCAGCGGACAAATCAAAAACCGCACTCTGACAGCCGCTACACAGCTTGGAACGGAACTGCTCTCGTTTTCTTCCAACGGCACCAACCGATTCCAATTCGGATGGATGGGCGGTTATGGCCACGGAAGGACCAAATCCCATAATCCTTATTCGGGATACCGCGCAATCGGCAGCGTAGACGGTCTGAATTTCGGTGTAACCGGCACCTGGTTCCAGAATGGAACCGGCCGTGAAGGCGCATACGTTGACACCTGGCTTACATACGGCTGGTTCAAAAACAGAGTTAAAAGCTCAGGCGTTGAATCCTATCATTCAAAAGGCCTAACTGGATCTCTTGAGACGGGCTATACCCTGAAGCTCTCAGAATTTGATACCTCTGAAGGACGCCAAGTCGGAATTTATTTCCAGCCGCAGGCTCAGGTCATTTGGTCGGGTATTAAGACTGATAACTTCACTGAGTCCAATGGCACACGCATTGAAGCTGTCGGGAAAAATAATGTGACGACAAGGCTCGGCGCAAGAACGATCTTCCATCTGAAGAACCAAGCTAATCCTAAATATGAGGGAGCACAGGTGTTTATTGAAGGTAATTGGATTCACAATACCAAAGATTACGGAGTCACAATGAACGGGGTTAACCTCAAACAAAAAGGCGCACGCAACTTGGGTGAATTTAAAACCGGGGTAGACAGTCGTCTCAATCCCAACTTACACCTCTGGGCAAACACTGCTGTCCGCGCTGGTTCATACCATTACCGTGATTTAAGCTTTATGGCCGGATTAAAGTATAGTTTTTAAAGCCTTATCCTAAAATCGCTTGATTAATTGGACGTCTCGGAGAGCAAGAAAACGCACTCCGAGACTAATGTTTTTTCAGAGATGATATCTATAATTTTCCCTGCACCATGTGTCAATCAAATAGTTGCCAAACATTTGTACCTGCTCAAGCAGCAATTAGGGCACCAGATCCCATTCAAAACTCTTCTGGAATAGCTATTAATCGCAGTTTGCGAAGAACTTTTTGTCGATCGAAAAAATCTACCCTCTCTTGTTTTGAACTAGACCTGCGCCGCTAAAGCAATGCAAAATCAACAAGTTCATAACCTACCAACAAACCATACGGTCCTAAGCCTCAAAAGCCATGTTCTATCAAAAACAGTCAGCTTTGAAAAAGCTAGATCGATTATGGTGCTTTTCTCTTCATCATCAAGAAAGCTGTTTAAAATATATCTCCTGCTTCTGTCGCGAGGTTTACTAATCTATTTGTTTTAACAAATAAGTCTTTTGTCCTAAGTAGCGCACCTTAACTAATTTAATTATCACTATAAATCATATAGTTATAGATTAATCAAATCTATCATTTAAACTTTTTGACGTATTTCTCTGCCCACTATCCCCCTCTAGAATGACTTTTGATCTCTTGAAATAACCTTGTTAACAAAAGGGGGCCTTATGAATACTTCTTCCCGTCGATCCTTTTTAAAAACGTCTGTCGCTGGAGCCGTATTTTCTTCAGCCGGTATCTTAGCCTCGACTGCATCCGCTCAGACTAGGAAATGGGACGAAACCTTTGATGTGATTGTGGTTGGTTCAGGCTTCGCCGGCCTCGCTGCTGCGATTGAAGCTAAAAAAGCCGGAGCAAACGTCATCGTGTTAGAGAAAATGCCGACCGCCGGCGGGAACTCCATCATTAACGGAGGAATTCTGACCGCCACCGGTTGTCCGCAGCAGAAGAAACACAACATAGAAGATTCTAAGGAGCTTCTTGAAAGAGATATTCTTGTGGCGGGCAACTACATGAATGATGTGAAGAAAGTACACCAGATGGTCGATCGTGTCCTTTCTACTTATGAGTGGACCGTCAACGAGCTAGGTGTCGAATATCTGCCCGATGCGATCGGGCAGGAAGGCGGTCACTCAGTTCCGCGTTATGTAACGACGAAGATTGGCTCAGGCGCAGGAATCGTCAACAAACAGTTGGATAAATGTCATGAACTTGGCATCCCGATTCGTCTAAGAACGTACGTTGACAGGATCATCCGCACAGCAAACGGTGTAGAAGGCATCGAAGTCTTTGAAGGATACCGTTTTCCTAAGGCTGGAAGCGGTCGACACAAATCCCTGAAGGCAAATAAAGGTGTAATTCTCTGTTATGGTGGTTTTTCAGCTGATGTTCCTTACAGAACAATTCAGGATCCGAAACTTAATGCCACCTTAGATACCACTAATCAGCCGGGAGCGACCTCCGAACTTTGGCGAGAAACCTCCAGCATCGGGTGCCTGCAAGCTCAAAACGATTGGATTCAGTGTGGCCCATGGGGAAATCCGCATGAAAAAGGCATGGGCATCGGCTGGCAATTCAATCAAACAGCAGCGGCAGAATACGGACTATGGACCAATAGCGCCGGCAAACGATTTGTGAATGAATTGGCAAATAGAAAAGTAAGAGCGGATGCGATTATGGTCGAACAGGCCAACGGGCGTAAATGCTTCGCCATTGCCGATGCAAACGGTGTAAAACCTTTTGAGACACAGCGCCCGGGAATGCTAAATAAACATCTCGAACGAAATTTAATCTTCAAATATGACACGTTAGATGAACTGGCAAAAGCACAAGGGATTGACGCCGAGCAGTTGAAACAGACGGTTGAAGAGTTCAACGGATATGTAAAAAACAAAAAGGATCCTGTCTTAGGCCGTTATATCAATAACGAGCAATTGCCTGTTGAAACTGCGCCCTTCTATGTCGGCGAGCTTCAGCCTAAAGTTCACCACACCATGGGTGGTCTGATTACAGACGATAAATGCATGGTGCTTGACGTGAAGACAGATAAACCTATCAAGGGCTTGTATGCGGCCGGGGAGGCGACGGGACATGTACACGGGGCAGTCCGATTAGGCTCAGTCGCTATCCTAGATTGTTTAGTCTTCGGACGAATGGCCGGCGAAAACTGCGCCAAATCATAAAGAACAATATTCCCGCTTGAGGAATTAGCCGAAGAATGGTTGATCAGAAGAAAATCTTTTTGGTCGACCTTCTGTTGGAGGAATTATGAAAAGACTCCTGCTCAGCTCCTTTCTTTTATCCGTTGCCTTTTTTTACTTTGATGCTTCTTTTGCTCAGGAGAGTGCTCCGCTCGGCGCAGATCGCCACGGAGTTAAAAATGTAACTTGTAAGGAATGCCACGGTGAGAAAAATGAAATTACTGCCCCGGACATTAACCAATGCTCGAAATGCCATGCTCCCGATGAAATTGAAAAGAAGACTCAAGGAATAAAACCTCAGAATCCACATGTATCGCCACATTACGGCAACAAATTAGAGTGCACGCTTTGTCATCTGCAGCATGTCGCTCCGGAAAATTATTGCGCACAGTGCCACAGTTTTAATTTCAAGGTTAAATAACCGGATTTGATCGGCGCACTCCTTATTAAACAGTAATTACCTTTTGAAAGAGGTGCCGATTAAGGCACCTCTCTTAAAGAAAGTTATTAAGATTATCTAGGAACTGCGTTTTTTCATAACTCCGGAATAGGTTATTTCCTCGATAAACGCTATCAATTATTTTAAAAACTTCCAATGGAGTGCGGACCTGCAATTTTCGGTATATAGATGAGCGGTGAACTTTGACCGTTTTTTCTGCTATGCCCAGTTCCTCTGCTATTTCCTTATTATTCAGACCTTTCGTTATGAGGCGTACGATGTCGAGTTCCCGACCGGTCAAAGTGAGGAGAAGTTCTCTATTTTTCTTGACGTTTATGAGGGTAGAGCGAAACTGCCAATCTTCATTCACAGCAGCTTCGACGCTTTCAAGAAGTCTTTCATCATTAATCGGTTTTGTTAAAAAATCGTATGCGCCTTCTCTTAAGGCCATAACCGCTGTCCCGACATCCGCATAGGCGCTAATATAAATAAGCGGCATCGGGCACTCACTTTTCTTTAACCTAATTTGCAGCTCAAATCCAGATGTTTCCCTCACTTGAATGTTTGAAATGAGGCAGCCGGGTATCATCGGATTATCATTTTCAAAAAAATCTTTAATGGAAAAATAAAGACGCACCTTCCACCCTTCCTGTTCAAGAAGGAATTTCAAAGAGTTTCTCGCACTCTCTTCTTCGTCTATGTCACGAATCAGAGCCATTGGATTAGAACTCATTTTTACCTCTTCAGCCAATTAGGAAAGGATTAACTGGAAAACAGTTCTCACTCAGATGCAATAAGTAATCGCAAGCTAGAGACCGCTGCCGCCTTAGCCAGCCTTGTTAACAATAGAAAGATTCCAACAAGGCTTCAAGCCGACGAAAGCAGTCTTACAAAAAACTTAGATACATTTTTCTTAGCTATCCTTATGTTTTAGAAGTAAAACTTTCAAAGTGCACGCTAATCTTTGGCAACGGGACAAACTCAAGTTGTGATAACCGATAATACAAAACAAGCACCTCAGGACCAGTCAATCGGGCTCCAATCGAGGCCTATTGAACGCGAAGGACAAAGAGTGAGGCTCTAGGGTTGAAGAAAATCTTTGCGATTTATCGGGAGATGATCGATGGTCGTCATCGAAGATGAATAAAGCTGTATTTTGGCGGTAGGACCTTATCCGCATCAGCGAAGCAATAACAAGACCCAAGCAGGTAAATCAAGAAAGGCGTCCAAATCTTACTTAATAAACCCGCCCTTTGTCCCCAGTAAATCTAGACTACCCGCTAACTTGGATAAGGCGGTTTCAGTATATTCATTTGGGAGTTGACGTGTTCAGCGAAAACAACAACTCCTACTTGAGCATATCAATTACTCAAATGAGAGATGCCTAAAGACGGATTGTTACCGTTATTCTGCCTTTTCAAATACAGTCTAGTGAGATCATTTAAGAAATTCCGCGGAATTTATTAAATCCCGTCTGTTCTCAAAGGACAACGAATGTTTGCTTGAATATTGGTCCAGTAAATTTAGCAGGGTTGGCAGGAAAACCACTTTCTGCTCAAGCTCTAATTCATAAGAAATTAAGAATGATTGTTCGGTTCTTCAAAAATTAAAACGATGACAGATGCCATCAAACTCAGCATGCCTAAACCCATGGAGATAGAGAGATTTTCATGAAGAAAAAATATTCCAAGAGCGGCCGCCATCAGCGGCTCTGTCAACGCTAATGTAGAAGCCACAACAGGAGATGTGTATTTAATACCGTAGGTAAAACACGGGTAGGCAATTCCGGCAGTCACCACACCTAAACCTAGAGAAACCAGAATTCCTCCTGTTGTAAAAATCCATTTAGTCGGAAAGAAAAATGTCACCGGCAAAAGCAACACGGCTACAAGGCCCATTTCTAAGAGCATCGTCGTTTCAGGATTTAGTTTCTCAACCACCTTCCCAACCGCTATGATTTCTACACCGTAGCAAAGGCCCGCGGCAATCGGGAGTAAAAGCCGCCAGTCTGCGCTTTGAGACTGGAAGCCTCCGCTGTAGTTAATCATAAATACACCGACTATTGCCAGAGCCGTGGCGATCACCCAAAATTTAGAAGGCTTCTTCTTAAAAAGTAAAAATGCAACCACTGCCGCCCATAAAGGAGTTGTCGCAATCGCCACCACTGAACCAACCGCAACTCCAACTTCCGCTACCGAGTAGAAAAACAGCAACTGGTACAGCAGAACGCTGGCTACAGCGATTAACATCGGTTTCCACGGGACAGCTGACCAATTAGGCGGAAGCCTATGAGTCCATAGGCACCAAAGGAATATTGTTAAGGCGCCGAGGAACATGCGCACTTCGGTGATTACGACCGGAGTATGTCCTTCGGGTGCCAATTGCTGCAATGTCCCGGTAACACTGAACAGCAAGCAGCTAACTAGCAGGAATAAGGGACCAATGAGATTACGCATAGAAGAACTGCTCCAGACCCAATAATCAAAAACCTCTGTGCTTTTAGAGGTTGGCGTAAGCCTCTTCCGGGACTTTGCAGAACTGATACATCTCATTCCACCGTTGATGGGAGTCAATTCTTTCATGCAGTTGAAACCAGCGAGCAAATGTATGGAGCTCCTCCCAGTGTGAGTTTTCTTTATGGACAACTAGATTTCGGCTCCAGGGTTTTCTTTTCCAGCCTTTAAGAACCGGTACTAAAGAACCACCCATAAGGTCACGTTTTATGAAAGAAAGAGGCAGGTCGACAGCAATCCCTTCTCCTGAAAGAGCAGAAATATAACCGTTTTGATCACCGACAAATTTCGTTGTTACCTTTCCGGCGCCCTTTTTGCCGGCCGCCCCTTCCTTATTGTCTTTTAATTTTCTCAGTTGTCCTGTATAAAAATCATAAATAAAGTCCCCGTAAACGAGATCTTCTGCCTCCGGATAGAAAGGTTTGCGCTTTAATAAAAGCGTATGACCCTGATCATTAAGGTCGGAGATTATTTTCGGCTCGCCCCGTTTAGCCAGATAAGCAGGAGAAGCCACTAAAAGTGTGAAACACTGGCCTATAGGAAGAACTGTCAACTCAGATTCTTTCGGTTCGTAAGGCACTAAGGAAATGTCTACTTCCCTATTCATAACCGAAGTGTGGTCCATATCCGGAACCAATTGGATTTCAATATCAGGATATTCAGTATTAAATTTGTTTATCAGGCCGACTACTCCGTGAACAATTGCGCTCGTTGTTAGACCGAATCGGATGAACTTGTCGTTTCGGCTGCTCAATTCTTTAGCGGCTTCCTCCAATAATTCATCGTGGAGACGAACAATTCGACGGATTAAAGAAAGATTGGTTTTCACAAACCTTGTCGGCTGCATGGGCTTTCTTCTCCGATCGAGAAGGCTGACACCCAAGTCCTCTTCCAAGGCGGCCAACTGTCTTGACGCCGTTGAAAGATCGCAATCATTTTCGATACAAGCTTGGGTTAAGTTGCCAGTGCGCTCAAGACTCTCCAAGACCTTCCAATTTAATAAATTATTTTTGGGTCGCATGGGTCAGTCCTCTAACTTGCAAAATTGCAATATAGGTTGAGTAAAAGCGGTAGGTAGAAAAACTACGGACCGCTAATCTGTAAGTGTTCTTCACCTAAGGAGACATTTTATGCAAAGAAGACAATTTTTTAAAATCTCTGCAGGCGTTGCTTTTTCCTTAACATCTATACCTATGACAGCAATCGCAGCAGGAAGTTCGGACGTTCGTTCCAATGTTTTAGTCCTTGGGGGCGGCATGGCCGGACTGTGCGCAGCAATCTCTGCAAAACAAAGCGGAGCCTCAAAAGTTATATTGGTTGAAAAAGGCGGATTTTTAGGCGGCCACTCCATCCTTTCCGGCTCAGGATATTGGATTGGCGGCACTAAGATTCAGAAAAATGCCGGAATTGATGACTCCCTGGAAATTAACTGGCAAGACTCCCTTGAAAGAGGACTGAAGCTGAATCGTTTTCTGAAGAGAGACACAGGCGTTGCCCGGTTGGTTTATGAACAAGGTCCAAAGGATCTTGATTGGCTTGAATCTTTAGGCGTCAAGTTTACAGATCGGCCCGCTCAGGCCATAGGCAATCGCAAACGTGTTCATTATTTTGCTCCAGGTTATAGGGTCGGCTCACCTCAAGCCATCAAAGCACTGCAAGCAAAAGCAGAGTCACTCGGCGTCGAAATTATCCTGAACACTAAACTTGTTTCTCTGATTACTGAAAGTGAAAAACGAAATGCTCGAGTCATCGGTGCAATCGTAGAAAATAACAAGAGAAACAAGTACGCAATCTATGCTGACCATGGTGTGATTCTTGCAACCGGCGGCTTTGCTAACGGCAAAGAGATGGTTGAAAAATATCATCCTTATCTGAAAGGCGTTAAATCACACGGCTCTAAGCTTAATGTCGGAGAAGGCATTAAGGCTGCAACCGCGCTTGGAGCAAATGTCATTGTTGAACATTACGGTTTCGGCATGAACATGCTCTTTGTCGGAACACACAGCAATGTATCCATCGGTCAGCCTCTCGTTGAAGTTCCATTGATCATTGTTAATAAGAACGGACAGCGATTCCAAGATGAGACTCGCGGTTATCTCGCCGTTAACCACAAGATGGTCGAAAACAAATTCAAACTCGCCTATTGGATTCTTGACTCCAAAGCCGTTGAGAAATACAAAGATACCAGCTTGAAGATTTTCTTCGACAAGCAAAAAGTCGACAAGTTTGACAACTTAAAGGATCTGGCAAAGGCAGAAGGAATTGACTATCAAAACCTTGAAAAGACCGTTAAGGAATACAACGAAGACGTGTTAAAGGGCAAGGACAGATATCAAAACCGCACTAAGCTGCTGGATACGATTGATAAAGGACCCTATTACGCATTTGAATGCGAGCCGCAAATTTACACGTCTTATTCGGGACTAGAAATCAACAAGAAGGCTCAAGTCATGACAACGGCCGGCACCCCTATTCCTGGACTTTATGCCGCCGGTGACGTCACAGGCCATTTGGCTTATCAAGCCGGACTTGGCGGCGGTGGAATTTCCGGACTTGTTATGGCGACAGTGTACGGAAGAATTGCCGGTGCAGAGGCTGCAAAATAGTCTTTGACCACTAAGTTAGTAATGATTGAGCAGCCGGAGAGGCTTGGATCTCCGGCTGTTCTGCTGTTTTGTTTGAGAATCCTAAGTGTCTGACTTCGATTCACTGTTGCTAAAGGATCCTTTTGTTCGCTACTTTCCTCATCTCCAACAGGGAATCCGAACTGTTTACTCTGGCATCGGAAATCCTGACGCCTTCTTTTGCTGCTTTAAACAAAGCTAAAAATAATTCCGTTCGGTTTTGTCAGATTCGATTTTGACAAGATGTCTCAACTTATTAATTTTCTTGGACACGTCCTCATACTCAACATAGATATCGGTTCCATACTCATCTTCGACAAACTCACATTCCGACTCCTTTGCGATTCGTATTTCAGCTTCATCCAACAATGTGAAAGCATCATTTGATTGATTTCGTACTTGTAAATCTTTTACAGCCTTTGCCAAAGTTGCGACCGCTGAATCCCAATTGACGAATTTTTGGTTGTAGTAATCATCTAACTCACCCTTGAGATCTCTGACAATTGCTTCTTCTACCCTTCGCCTCCATTCTTCCAACATAAGTCCGTTAAAGGAGGCGTTCCTGACAGATGCTGTCGAAAGGATTTCGTCTCTTAATTGCCTATCTAATCTCGCGTATTTGCTAACCAGTTTCTTCAACTGCTGAAGACTGAGTTGGTCAATGAGATCATCTATATCTTTTTCCATGATTGCACCTGTGGTAATCCGCTGACCTCTTAGATTCTTATATGAAAATCTTTAAAGGTTTTTCAAAATTCGAGCGATAAGTGTAAATGCCATTTAGTGTTCCCATGACGATAACCCAATTATTTACCTTTGGATTTGGCCCTAACTATTGAATCTCTTTTAACATGTTCGCCCCTAAACCATTAGATATTGCATCAGTTCTTTAACCTGGAAAAGCAAAAGGAATGGTCAAAAGCGAGAAATGAGCATTAAGCCTGCAGAGGATAATCCGACCGCCCAACAGCACTGCTCCTGTTAACGAACAAAAAGGTCCGCCTGAGCATCCTGAGGTTTGAAGCCTAACGCTTCGTAAACTTTTTGCCTCTTCCTGAACATTCTCTCCAGGATCGGATTCCCCCTGTCCACGGTATCAATTAGGAGGATATGATTCTTGGACGGTGAGCGACGCATTACGCGGCCGATGTACTGTGTGACAACAGCTTTCCAGGAGAATGGAAATGAAAAGATGACGGTGTCCAGTCTTTCCAAGTCAAACCCTTCTCCGATTAGCTTTCCGTTAGCAAGCAGTATGAAGGGCTCGTTAGCGGGAAGTTTGGAGATTTTCGAGAAAATTTCCTCTCTTTCCTTGGCCTTCAATCGAGCTTGAAAATTAAAGAAAAGGACATTCTCGTTTATCAACATCTCTTCAAGTTTGTTTTGATGGGCTACTCGTTCCGTCAAAAGGAGAACTTTTCTTCCTTCCTGATACAAAGAAACGGCTTCTTCTATGACGCGCCTTGATCGTACTTCGTTATCAGCAAGCATCGAGGCAAGCTGCGCATAGGTGGCTTTCTCTGTAAACGGATAAAAGAGACCGTCAAACTCCAGAACTCGATAGGTACATTTGGCGGATAAATTCTCTTCGACTCTTACTAGTTCAGGGCCGCACAGAAAGTTGATTATCTTTTCCTTTCCGTCTTTTCTGACCGGAGTAGCCGATAAGCCGTATCGATATTTAGCAGCAGAGGAGGAAACGACTCTTTGATAATTAGGAGAAGCGACATGATGACACTCGTCCACGATGAGCATTCCATAAGAAGATAGAAACTGCCTTAGCTCTTCTTCATCCATCCTTTCTACAGTTTGAATAGATGCAATATCGATTTCTTCAGCCCTTTTTCTTTTAGTTCCATACCACACACCGACTTCAGCACCGCTGACAATGAGTGTTTGGAGTCGTGTTTGCCACTGACGGACTAGCTCCACTCTATTGACGAGTATCAACGTTGAAACTTTCCGCTCAGCAATCAAAGCCGCAGCGACGATGGTTTTGCCAAATCCCGTAGATGCAACCAGTAAACCCTGGTCTTCGGATAGGAGTGCCTTTAGGGCTTTCTTCTGCTTTTCCCGAAGTTTAAGGTCTAACCTGATGGAAATTTTTGTCCCAGCAATCCTTCTATCTCTCAATTCAAATGGAATATCGTTGTCCTCTAAGAGATCTAACATTTCTGTTAAAACTCCTCTCGGAAGACAGAAATAATCTCGATTGAAAGGTTCGGCCATCGTCAAAAACCGAGGCGTTCGTCCGACAAACTTGTTCAGAGCTTGAAGCTGGTAAAACATCGGATTATGGAATGTGACCAACTTAGTCAGCGCATTTTTTAGACCGACAGTTAGATCTGCCAGCCGGAAATAAATCTTATCGAAAACATCGACAGTGATCTCCTCAGCCGCTGCATTTAACTTAGGACGCAGCTTTGTGGATTCCCAAGGAAGGGTATTTTCCGCCGTCACGTTTCTGGATTCATCTACACCGTAATTCTCAAGCCATTCCGAAAGCTCTTCAGCGGCAAGTTTGCGAACCGTTCTCAGCTGCTGCCATTGATCCTTTAAGGGTTGAAGATTTTTGTCTACAAATACTGAAGCATTAGGGCGCCGCTTCTTTTGGAGCGGGAGTGCGACAAGATTACCAAGCTGATTCGTATCCAATACGTCTTGGCACGGAATGATGCGGTCGAAGGACGACAAAGAGACTTCAGTTCTAATCTGATTCTGGGTCAGAGTAATTAAAGAATCGCAGAGTAGTCTTGCGTCTTTTGCAGAAACCAAGCCCTCGAAGAAAATCCAGATATGGATCCCCTTTCCTGAACGAGATATTTCCGGATAAGCCGGAATGCCAAATTTTTCTGCACACTCAAGAATGGCCTTGGCGTCATTTCTCCAATCATCCTCGTCCAGATCAATGACAACGAAAGGACAATATCGACCATTAACGAGCGGATAGGCTCCAACCGTTTCGTTTCCTAAGAGGTGCTGTTCTACGTCTTTTGTTGTGAGTGGTTTGTAACGTTTGTCGGGACAATTTTTGCAGAAGGAATATGGCCTTCGGCACTCACCGGAGCGTTTGATGCAAATCGGAGAATATCCGGCCTTTTGCGGATCGTAGAAAGATTCCCAACGTTCGGCAAAGACGTCTCCCCGTCCTTTAAACAAGTCAAAAAAGAGCGAAATCTTTTGCTGCGGCGTTAATGGTGCGGCACCGGAAGGAGCCTGTTGAGCCCTATTTCTTGGTATTTCATGCGCGAAAGGAAGACTAAGAGTAGGAGTTTTCTGGGTTAGGACAGAGATTTCTTTCTCAATCTTCGACAATTCTTCTCGAAGACGGTCTCTTTGAAAGATCAGATCGGCAAGTTTGCGCACTTCTATTTCCTTTCTCGAAGCTTTCTTCTCTCATCTTAAAGAAAAATCACCGTGAGCTCAGATAGTTATAGAAAAAGATTGAACGCATTATCGTTTGGAAACGGAAGGATCCGTTGAGAGCCAACTAAGCTCAACTTTCTGAAAATGAAAGCCTAGGCTTAAGGAGCTTCAACAATACTCAAATAGAAATCACAGTTTCTTCCGGTTGTAGTTTGGATTTAAACAAGAAAGAGCTTAAGGGAAACTCCTTTAAGAAGGACTTTTATTCCCTCCTAGGAGATAAAATCTCGTTATACGCAACACAAGGCCTCTAAAAGAGAAGTTAACCTACACAGTCGTAAAGAACATTGTGCTTATTGAGTTTAGGTTTTCGAACTTTCTCTCCTATGAAGAGATGACCACATTTTCCATGGTAGCGGGAAAGGAGAGGACAAACAGCGAGACGTTGGCCTCAGTTCCTAAGTTCAGACTGAAACTGCTTCCTTTAGCTACCATTTATGGACCTAATGCTTCTGGCAAAAGCAATCTCATCAAAGCGTTGGATTTCTTCAAAACATTTGTGACAACTCCTAGGCTTAAAGGGAAGATTCCCCTGTGTCACTTTTACTTTTCCGAGAACAAAAATCCGATCTCAAAATTTGAGATTTGGATCCTTGTCCGCGAGCTGATCTATGAATTCAAAATTGCATGCACTGAAGATGAAATCTTGTATGAAGAACTAATTGAACGGAACAGCCGCAGTGAAAAGACTCTGTATCTTCGAGAGGAGAACAAGGTTCAGATAAATCCGAATATTGATTCTCACGACGCCATTCAATGTATCGCCGATCGCTCTCTGGATCGTCCCTGCCCTCTACTTACGACATTGAGTTCCATGAAATTCAGACCGTTTGAAGAGGTTTTCAATTGGTTCTCTGAGACTCTAAAAGTCATTCATCAGAATTCTTTTCTGATTCCTTATGGTTTAGACATCGGCGGGAATGATTCGAGGAACGCTCTATTGTCTGAACTCCTAAAGAGCACCGACACCGGAATATCTGCTCTAGTTTCAACTCCTGTTTCAGAGTCATCCTTATGTCTACCACCTTCTGAGCGAAACGAACTGCTTTCAACTGTTTGCTGCCACGGAAGCCAACTCATCCGAGAAGCCGGCGGTGCACGGATATTGGCACATTACGAAGACGGAGATTTGACTTTCAGCAGACTCAGCGCAGTACATGAAATATCCGGCAAAAAATATTTGATTCCACTAGAAGAAGAATCCACCGGTATAAGGAAAATTATCGACCTCGCTCCGGCTATCGTCGATCTTTTGCTAAGTAAGAAGGATTGTGTTTATGTTATTGACGGAATCGATCATGGATTACACACGGAAGTCGATTATTGGCTTGTGAGAAGCTTCTTGGAGAAAGTAGGCACAACTACTCGGAAGCAGCTTATCTTTACCACACACGATACAAACCTGCTTCGTCGAGCCAACCTCCGTAGAGACGAGATTTGGTTCGTAGAGCGTCAGCAACACTCTTCTTCTCATCTGGTGAATGCCGTCGAGTTTGAAGGCTTAAGGAATGATTCAAGTTTGCAAAAACTCTATGAAGAAGGGAGATTGGGAGGTTGTCCAAAACTTGTAGATTCGGTTAAACCACAATCCTTTTAATATCTTCTTAATTAAGAGGTTCCACCTGACCATGCCAATTGCAAAGATTTAAAGGAATATTTTCGTCAAAAGAGGCGCTAAATAAGTTTTCTTTAGCTCTCTCTTGCCGGAAAAGAATTTTAAGTCCGATTTTGTAAGATAGTCGTTGTCCAATTTTTCTTTCAACAATCTGAACGTACAGACATAATCCGCAGCTTGGAATAACTTATAGTCCTTGGGAGAAACTTTGTTAAAAACCACATTATTCAAATAAATTGGAAGCACAGAAGCCAGTATTTTTGTTAGCTCAGTCTGTCCGTTGTCGTAATAAACTTTGACAACATTAAATGAGTGAAAAAAAGAGGTGTGCTGCTGCAGAAATTGAGAGATTTGACGGGATAAATCCGAAATTAATTTCATCGGATCATTTATGTATTTTTTATCCACTAAGAAACAAACAAAAGAAACATCTACATGCCTTAAAAAGGCAACAAAGGCGTTTAATATTCTTTTTCGCTCTTGTATTTGCAAATGATTATATGGAGGCTCTCTCCTAAGAATCGGGCCTGTATGAACCACATGGTCTATGTTTAAATTATCTAATTTCTGATCAAGAACTGAGATCTGGCTTGAGATATCAACGGCCTGATCGTGGAATACGAAAGATACGATGTAATACCGGCAATGAGGTTCAAAATTCCCAAAATCACCTGATTCATCAATAAAAATACTTAGCTCTTTCATAAAGAAAAATGGCGGGACACAATCCCGCCTGTGAAGGACCAGGGTCTCTCGACCAGCCCTAGTTGCCTTTCAGCAACCTTTTCATGGTCAATGTTAAAAAAAATAAACTTTCTTGTCAATTAAAAATTGACAACAATTGTCGAATGCTTTGTCTAATTATCAAACTAGCGGCATAAATAGTTAGATACCGACTGGTTGGACATTGTAGCAAATAGATCTTCTTTCAGAAATAAATTACCCACCGTAAACAATTTCAATATGTATCAAACCACGAATTGAGAAAATCTGGGTGTTATCTCGATCAATTTAAGTATGTCTTGTTGGTGTCTTAGTCCCAAAATTCCTTAAGGGGACCAAGAAGATTTGGCATTACTTTCTTTGAAATTTAAAGTTAGCAACACTCCCTATGGGAATAATTAAGAGGAGAAAAGTTAGAGTGCCTCTCAATCACCTAGGTCTTCATAATTAACGTTTGAGTTACGAAAGGATTTTTTTCAGTTGAGTTTGCAAGGAACCCCTATCCTTTTCCAGCCCCCATGAATATTACGATTGAGAAAAATCTAACTGTCCTTTTAGCGTTATCCATCCTTTACAAGGTCGGCTGAGTTTTTGAAAATAAGCCAAGGATTAGGCGTTGAAGAGAAGCGATGAAGAACAAAGAATTAGGCTTTCGTAATCATGTGACCTCCAGATTCACTAGCTCTTTTCTTTGTCTTTTTACTATGTCGGCCATTGCTGTATGTATGAATGTACAAGCAAACGCTTTGCTAGAAGAACTAAGTCCGTTGAGGTTCTATGCAACAAAAGTCGCATCCCCGAATCCGAACATAGAGTTTATTCAGCAGACGGCTGACGTCATTGCAAAACAAATCGCACCGCGCAAGCTCGAATTTGCCTTCCTGGATATCCCTTCCATGGAAGAAAAGATTAAGAACAAGGATGTGGACCTCCTCGTCGCTGGTGCGGGGAGATATCGAAGTAATCTTCAGTATGGATTAAGGGATATCGGGACAATAGTTACGCCCTTACAACCCAATCCAAATTATGCGGTCGGTTCTGTCATTCTTGTTCGAGGTGACAATAAAGAGATTCAAAAGCTCGCGGACCTGGAAGGCAAAACCGTAGCAGTAAACAATATCAGCGGCTTTCAAGGTCTTTTTATCGTTTTGAACGAAATTTTTAAACAAGGATTTAATCCTGATACTTTTTTTGCAAAAACCGTTCCAGTCGGCATGGAGCAAATCGAAGCTCTGGAACTTTTGAAAAACAAAAAAGTGGATGCCGCAATTATTAATTCTTGTCTTGCCGAAGCCAGCTTGGATAGAGGCATTGACATACTCAAAGGCTTCAAAATCATTAACGAGAGAAAAGTTCCGCAAATCAACTGTCGAGTATCTACAGATGTTTACCCGCATTGGAGCCTGATGATTACTCCATCCATGGACATCGACACTCTTAACAAAATCCTTGTTGCTGTCAACTCTATGAATCTATCTGTCAACAACGGATACCGTTGGGGATTAGCTTCAGATTACTCCAAGGTCGACGAACTCTATAAAAACCTTAAGCAAGGAACTTATTCTTATCTTCGGGAATGGACCGTTAAACGCATCTGGGAAGAGTACGGCATTTGGCTGATTAGTGCCTTCCTTATCTTTTTAGGCATGATCGTGCATCACATCCGGATTTCTTATGTCGTTCAACGGAGAACAGCGCAACTTCAATTAGCATTGAAGGCACAGAAGAAGCTTGCAGAGAAAAATAAAACGCTCCAAGAAGCTTTTGAAAAAGAAAAACGAATTGCCGGAATATCTATTTTTTCAAGACTGCTTGCACACGAACTAGCCCAACCTCTTGGAGGCATCCTCCTCTATGCCGAGGGAATGGAAAACCTCATGAAGAAACCTTCCGTAATTTGCGAAGAAGAAAGGGCCAAACTTCAGGGAACCTTAGAGAAACTCATTAAAAGAGCTGAGAAAGCCCAAGGAATCGTCAAAGACATTCGAGGATTTATTAAGGGAGAAAGAAAAAAGGACGATTCCCTTAACTTGGGACTGTTAATTTCGGAAGTTATTAGGGATTTTTGTGAACTTGAAGACATCCCGAGAGGGTGTATTGTCTTTGTCCCTCCGTCAGTTCCGATAGTCATTTCAGGGAACTATTTCGATTTTGAAGTTGTTCTACTTAACCTCTTCAAAAATTCATGGCAGGCTGTTGAGAACATTAAGAATCCGGAGATTTGTGTGTCTTTATCGCAGAAAGCAAACGAGATCTCCATACAAATCTCAGACAACGGCCCAGCGGTAGAAGATTGCCTGATTGAACAAATGAAACTGCCTCTATTTAGTTCGCAAACGGGAGAACACGGTTTAGGCCTTTCTATCGTCCGAGACCTCTGTGCTTCTTATGGCGGAAAACTGAAGATCTTTAAAAACCAGCAACAGCGTCTCGTTGTGGAGATTTGTTTGCCAGTAACGGAAGCCAAGCATGAAACTCAATAAAAATTTTTATTTAATCCGAGTCGTAGACGACGATGAAGAGTTCCTCGATGCAGTGGAATTCATTCTTTCTACTGATGATTGGAAATCTCAATCCTTTCAATCCTCGGAAGATTTCCTCCGGCAAGAAGCGTCAAATATAAACGCTCCGGGATGCCTCATTTTGGATTTCTTTATGCCAATTAAGAACGGGCTGGAAGTTCAAGCCGAACTTAAGAAGATCAATCCTGATCTGCCGATTATCTTTCTTACCGGGCATGGAGAGTTAGATATAGCCATAAAGGCATTTAAGAACGGAGCCTGTGATTTTCTTCAGAAGCCAGTGAATCAGAAAGAACTTTTTGCTGCCGTGGAGAATGCCATTAAAAAGTATGATGCCAATCTTGATGTAAAGATTCAAAACAGTAAGCGGCATCTCTTCAACTCATTGACTGACAGAGAAAAACAAGTTTTTTATAAGCTGGTTGATCTGCTGTCCGCCAAAGAGATATCAGAGTCCTTAGGCATCAGCGAAAGAACTGCTGAAGGACATCTATCTAGTGTGATGAGAAAATTAGGCCTAAGAAAAATTCGAGATGCTATTACTTTTAATCAAGCAATGAAAGCGGAAGATCTGCTGCCTTTTTGACATTAATCAAAATACGTACGAACTTTTCTTGTGAAAATTCGCCTGAACCTTATTTCCAAGGAGAATTCAATGTTCGCGATTAAAAGAAGAAACTTTTTCAAAACCTTAGGCCTCACAAGTCTTGCCGGCTTCGCAGGAGTCGCATCCGCGGCCCCTGACCAAAGCAAACAAGCCATTAAGCAAGTCAATGCAGATGTGGTCATTATCGGAGCAGGTACTGCCGGTTTGGTTGCTGCTATCAGGGCTAAGGACTTGGGCGCAAATGTCGTTCTGCTTGAAAAAGCCGACCGTCCTGACGGGAACTCAATTTATGCGCTGGGAACCTTGGCGGCATGGGGAACTAGAAATCAAAAAGAAGCCGGAATCCAAGACAGCAGAGACGCCTTCTACAAGGACATGATGAAAGTTTCCGCTGGAAGAGCTGACCCTAACCTCACCGCCACTTATGCTGACAATATTACGGAAGGCGTCGAATGGCTTCAGGATGAAATCGGAGTTAAATTCGGAAAACTCTCGATGACTCCGTGGCCCCGTTTAGGCAGAGGCCACAGAGTTACAGGCGATGGCATTCCAGGAGGTGCACAGCTGATTAAGCTTCTTTTGGCTGCAGCAGAAAAGAGAAATATTCCTATTTATTACGAGCATAAAGCGGTTCAACTCCTGACCGGACCGAAAGGAGAAGTCATCGGCGTTAAAGCTTTAACAAATGCCGGTTACGTTGACTTCTACGCTAAAGGCGGCGTCTTGATTGCGAGCGGCGGTTTCTCCGCGAACCCTGAAATGACCGATAAATATATCGGCGGCTGGGCTTCCCGCCTGACACTGCGCGGTTCCCGCAACACCACCGGTGAAAACGTTTCTTTAGCTCTTCCCTTATTTGCGAAGATGGTAAACATGGATCAGTTCCACGCCGGTCCGATCGTTTCAGAAACTCATGTGAACCCTGCTGACGTTCTCAACATGATGCAGGGCATCATCGTCGGCACGAACGGCAAACGTTTCATGGACGAGCAAAACACTTACGTGATTAAAGCCAAGACCACCGCAGAAAAAACGATCGAAAACAAGGCGTTTGCCATTATCGACTCCAACTGCCGCGTCATTGATAAGGTGATTCCGAAGTTTGATCGCCTGAACAGCCCGTATGGAAAAGCCAATACCATTGAAGAATTAGCTAAAGAAATTGATGTTCCGGTAGATGAACTCAAGAAGAGTGTTGATTCCTTCAACAAGGCCGTTGACAGCGGTGAACTTTCTAAGCTCACACCTCCGAACTCTTACAAAAAGCCGCAGAAAATCGAAAAAGCGCCCTTCTATGCTGTTCCTTACTCCGGCGGCATGACCGCAACCTTCGGAGGTCCGTTGATTAACTCCAAGGCTGAAGTTCAGAATCTTGAAAGAAAAACGATTCCGGGACTTTATGCAGCAGGCAACGCTGCCGGCGGCTTGTTCTTCAGAGACTACATCGGCGGATCTCAGTTAGGGGGCGCAACGGTGTTCGGAACCATTGCTGCCAGAGAAATGGTCAAACGCGCTAAAGAATCGAAATAGGAGAATGCAATGAAAAATTTAGTAATGATTTTAGGCACTCTTTTGTTTAGTGCTTCTTTCTGTGCTTTCGCTGCCGCTCCGGCGGCTCCGGCCAAAACACTGCAGGAAATTCACGGAGCTGCTTGGCCCAAGAGCGTTGACGGCAACGTCACCAAGAATCAGTGCATGAAATGCCATGGGGATTATGAAAAACTCGGCGCACAGACTGCAGATTTGGTACCCAATCCTCACAAATCTCATTTAGGCGCCGTGAACTGCGAAGACTGCCATAAGGCAAATCTTTCAAAGCCTGTGCTGATGTGCAATGAGTGCCACAACTTCACGATTACGAAGAAACAAAAATAAATCTGACCAGGAAACCGTGAGTACAGAACTTTAATGGTCTGTCATAAAACCGGAGTCTCCTCCGCTTGGAGGGGACCTCCGGGGCTGAAAATTAAGATAAAAGGGAGATTGGATAACCGCTATAGACCTGAATTGTTCAGAATCTGAACCTTGTTATTCTTTATTGAGAGATTTTCGAAAGCAGTTCCCTCAACTGCGTTTGTTCGGTTGTCTTCGATTTCAGACCGAGTTTTCCGTAAGCATGAAAGCGGTGACTTTCTACCGTCCGTTCACTCAATCCCAATCGTTCTGCAATTTCTAAATTTGTCAGTCCTTCTTTTACAAGCGCCAACACTTGTTTCTCTCTCATTGATAATGACTGGTATCGCTTATACAGATCATCTATGCTTTCGTTGGTTCGGACAGCCGAATCTTTTTTCAGAGCCCTCGTAATAGCATCGACCAACTCCTGAGGATCAACCGGTTTTTTCAATAGATTGTCTGCCCCTTTCCTAAAGACTGATATCGCCATATCAAGGTCAGCATGGGCTGTCAGGAAAAGAATCGGATGAGAAAAGCCCTTTTCTTTCAACCGGTTTTGAAGTTCTACGCCATTCATTTTTGGCATTAGATAGTCCAGAACAAGGCATCCGGGTCTCGAAGAATCATCCAAAACAAGGAAAGATTCTGCCGTCGGGTAAGTTTTAACTTCCCAGCCTTCCCCTTCAAGCATGTACGCCAAACCTTCCAACAAGTCCATATCGTCGTCGACGATACGGATTAAAGGGACGATTTTGTCATTCTCACTTTTCATTTAGATCCTCAGGAATTGGAAGAGTCAAACAAGCCGTTGCCTTTTTATCATCAACATCTAATCTAAAGCTTCCACCATGGCGTGCAGCAATCGCCTTAACAATTAAGAGGCCTAAACCAAGGCCATCAGGCTTACTGGAGGAAAGAACATTAGACGGAGACTCCGTTAAGCTTCCGCCATTGTCGGAAACTATAAGTACAGCCTTATCGTCTTCCTTTGTGAGAGCAATAGAAATCAAAGGATGGCGGCGTCGATGTTGACAGATTGATTCAGCAGCATTCTTCAAAAGGTTATGTACTACCAACTCAATCTCAAGCCGGCTACCTCGCATCATTATGTTTTCATTGACAGCCACCTTTAGAGCCCCAAAATAAGAGCCCGAGTCTTTGAAGTCCTTTAGTGCGGAATCTACGGCTCCCGAGAGCGAGAACTTTTCGTACTTCCCTGTCTTTTGCTTTGCGTACTTGCGAACGTCATCCACGATTCTTTGAGCACGATTGGACTGAGCTTCGATTTTTTCAAAAACAGTTAAAGCTTCTTCAGAGGTTAAAATGCCCTTCTCAGCCTTTTTCTTTGCCCCAAATAGGAAAGCCCGGATTGTCGTTAGAGGTTGCCGCAATTCATGTACGACAATCGAACTAAGTTGATCAACCACACCTAAGCGTTCAAGTGCGCTGAGTTTTTCAGATACCGCCTTTTCCTTCCGTCTCAGTTCGTTCTGTTTTTTAAGAGACTCCGTCAATGACCTCGTTCTTTTACGAACAATTTGTCCAAGAATGAAACTTAAGAGGAGAGAGGCGGCAAAAAGTCCAATGCCTAATAGGAGCCAACCCGCATATCTAGTTCTGAATTCTTTAGAGAACCAATCCTTCAGAAATCCGAACGGGCCAATTTGAAGATCCTTGAATAACTCATCCGTTTTTGTGGAATCCGTTGCAACGCTCCAACCCATGCCTCCTTCTGCCTTCGGCATAGCAAGCAGAGCTTCGGCTGCTTTTCTTGCCACGGCCGGATCGGCGCTCGGCATTGTAGAAACAGACCAATTAGGATAAAGATCCGTTGAAGCCAGACAACCTGTAGCATTGGGTTTAAGCCCGATTCCTTTTAGGTTCTTCCATACCTCACCGTCCTTCGGATACGTATCTTCCAGAAAACAGCTTGAAACTGAGCCGACGTCGGCTTTTCCGTTCAAGACGGCGTCTACAACCTTTTTGAGATCTCGGCCCACGTAATGGACAGAACTAAAGAAGGTATAAGGGTCGTAGCCTTGTTTAACGAGTTCTCCAAGTCCGATTTGATGGCCATAGAAACCGCCTTTCAGATTTGCGACCAAAGAATGCCCCTGCATATCCGAGAGGTCATTAATCGGACTGTCTTTTCTTGTAATAAACAAAGTTCCATAGGCTTCATTCGGATTAGGCAAGCGATCAGAGACCATAGTCGCTAATTCTTTAGCCCCTTTCTGCGCCATTCTTCTGGACAACCCAGAGGTTGAAAGGAAAATGTCGATTTTTCCTTCTTCCAAGCTTTTCTCCAATTCCGGTAAAGGCAGACGCACGATTTGAAGATTATGTGGGCCGAACGTTTCTTTAAGGACGTTAAGCGTCGGCTCAACGATCTTCTGATTGTTATCTTGCGGAGGATCAAGGCTCACCCCAACTACTACCGATTCGGCCGCGTAACTCGAAAGGAGCATTAGCTGGGACAGCAGGATTATTGCAATTCGAACGAACATTTTGAGTTTAAAGATCCCCTTTTACTAAATTTTAAAAGGATGAGTACTTAAGTATCGAACTCGATATCTTTATTGATGCGGCCCAATAGAAATACTCACTCAAGGAGAAATTCAATGCAGAAAATCACAAAGCTCGCGCTGCTTATATCCGCAGGCCTTTTAGGAACGAACTTATATGCAAACCCCTCAGTTGAATTTGTTCCAGGCAAATACATCGGTGAAGCAAACGGCAGAAACGGCCCGATGAAAGTCGAAGTTACTGTTAATCAGAACAAGATCATCAACATCCAAGTTCTTTCTCACCGAGAATCTGCCGGTCTGTCTGACGCGCCGCTTACCCAGCTACCGAAAGAAATTATTGATCGCCAGACGCTCAAAGTCGACAACATTGCCGGCGCAACTTTCAGCAGCCAAGGGTTAATTAAAGCTACTCAAAACGCTTTAAGCAAAGCCACTAAAGATCTTTCACCTCTGCTTCTTACCACGCTGCCGGCAAAAGCCAAGAAGGCAATGAAAGACGAGAAAGCAGATATCGTAGTCATCGGCTCCGGCATCGCCGGACTGACGGCTGCCATTGCGGCTAAAGAAAAAGGAAGTAACGTCCTCGTTATTGAAAAACAAGGGATGTTAGGCGCCGGTGATTCGATGAATATCTCTACCGGCATTACTGCCGGCGGCAGCAAGTTCATTCAAGAACATGGCATTAAAGGCAAATCCACTCAGGATTATGTTGACCACCTGATGAAGCAGGCCAAAGACAAAGGCATTCCTATTAATAAAGCCAATGTTGAGACTTATGCACGAAGAGGCGGAGAAATCATTGACTGGCTAGAACAACTTGGCGTCCCCTTCGGTCGGTTCCAGGAAGACAAGTACTTCCACATCACTAAGGACGGAAGCGCCCCCGGTCCGCACATCATGAAGGCACTGAAAGCCGAAGTCGAAAAACAAGGAATTCCGTATCGTCTCAACAGCAAAGTTACTGAAATTCTGTCTGACCATGGAAAAGCCATCGGTGTTGAAGTCTCAACTCCGGAAGGAAAATACAAAGTTCTGAGTAAAGCAGTGATTGTTGCAACCGGCGGATTCTCCGCTAGTCCGGAACTACTCAAACGCTACGCACCCGACTGGATTGGTCGTCCGACTACCGGCGCCTCTTCTCTAACCGGCGACGGCATCCGTATGGCACAAGCGATAGGTGCGGATACCGCATCCATGGAACAGATTAAAGTTAACTACCTCTGCCACCCGCTCACTAAGAAAGACGGAGTTTCGCTGACAGCCATCACGCCTTATACAGTTCTTATCAATCATGACGGCAAACGGTTCGTGGATGAAAACCATCCGTCGATTAACTGCAAGAGTAAGGCCATGATGAAGCAGCCGAAGCACGAAGCTTATGCTGTGGTTGATCAGAAAGCGATGGACAATCTTAAGCTGATGCGCAACTACGCTGAAGCCGGTTACTTTGTCAAAGCGGATACGATCCCGGAACTCGCCAAGAAGCTGGATGTCAATCAAAAAGCTTTCATAGAAACGATGGATGCTTACATCAAAGACTGCAAAGAAGGCTTAAAGAATGACAAAGCTTTCGGAAGAAAGATTCAGTACCCGATGCTGAATCCGCCCTACTATGCCGCTCTCGTGACACCGTCCATGCAATCCACTTACGGCGGTATCAAAACCAATACCAAAGCTGAAGCTCTGGATACCAAAGGCCACGTCATTCCCGGACTTTATGCAGCCGGTGCAGCATCCGGTCATGAAGCTTATGCGAATGAGGTTGGTTTTGCGGCCATCATTGGTCTGACATATGGAAGAATCGCCGGTGAAAATGCTGCAGCTTACGCTAAATAATAAGAAACACTGACGTTGATAAAGGCCCCGAAGACCGGAGAGGTTTTCGGGGCTTTTCTTCGTTTTATCTAACTATTGGAGCATATCAAATAAAGAGAAGTAGCTTCAACGATAAATTGAAGTGCAAAAGCTTCCTAAAAGAACGTATTGGAGCTCTGCTGTTAAATTATCCCTTTCCAATCATATTTATTTCTCTAGAAACAATGGGTTGATGTTTATGATGCGATTATTCATTGACCCTTCTATTTCAATAAAGTAACCTGAGAATCTAAAAGAGACTTAAAGTTATGAACAGTAAGCTTGAAATACTCGCGCTAAAACAATTATGAGCAAAATCGAAAGCATAACAATCAATAATTTCCGTGGAATTAAATCGTTAGAAACGACCTCTCTTTCTGAAAGACTTATCATCCTCATCGGCCGAGGGGATTCTGGAAAAAGTACAATTCTTACCGCTATTAATTACGCCCTCTCACCTGCATGGAACCTTAGCTTTTCTGATTTAGATTTTTACAACCAGGATATTTGCAATCCCATTGAGATAAACGTTTCGGTTTCCGAACTTCCTAGTTCTCTGTTAAAAGACCATAAATTTGGATTACTTTCCCCCTCTCTTTCCGAGGAAGACTCGGGAGAAAAATTTGATCCGGGGAAAATGACATTGAATATCCGCCTACGTGTCGATGATAGTTTGGAGCCCAAATGGACAGTGATTAATAATTTCGGCACAGAAGTCCCAATTAGTGCAACCGATCGCGCAAAAATAGGGGCAACTCTCGTTGCTGACTACTGTGATAATCACTTTTCTTACTCTAAGCAATCCCCTCTTTACAGGCTTACAAAAAACTCTTTAGAAGGAACTTCTATCGAGGAAATCCAAACGCATTTGCTGAGGGATTTGAAATCGAAGTACAGTAAGTCAGAATTAGCGGAATTGGAAAAAATTTTGGAAGACTTGCCTGAGCGGTTCAAGCCATATGGCCTACTTTTAGATGAAATCAAGACTCTTTTTGATTTCCGAGAAAATACTCTTAATGGCAGCTCTCTTTCTCTTCATTCTCATGGTCTTCCTCTGCGATTACAAGGAAAAGGAACAAAACGTTTAATTTCAATGGGGTTGCAACAAGAGTTATCAAAAAACGGAAACATTGTCCTCATTGATGAGGTTGAACAGGGATTAGAACCCGATAGGATCGTAAATCTTATTAAATTGTACAAAAGAACGCAGAAAGGCCAAGTTATATTAAGTACTCATTCCTCATATGTTTTAGTAGAGGCCGAAGCAAACCAGTTATACAAGGTAGTTAAATCATCCGACGGTACAACACACCAAGTTTTGCCAGTTTCATCTGAGATGACGGCTTGCAGGCGTACAAACCCACACGCTTTCTTCGCAAAAAAAATCATTTGCTGCGAAGGAAAAACCGAGTTTGGAGTCATGAGAAGTCTAGATGAATGGCTTCTTGAAAATAAAAACCTTTCGCTAGCTTCTCTCGGAGTTTCTTATATAGATTGCGGAGGTGGAAGCAAAATGTATGATTTTGCGCGCCTGCTTAAAGAACTAAAATATGAAACCTGTGTGTTTGCCGACAACGACAGCCTCAAAGATCTTCATGAACACCAAAAAAAAGCGGATGACCTCAACATTCGGTTATTTCTATGTTCTGTTGGAAAATGTATCGAAACGCAGTTTTTTGAAGATTTTGACAAAGAATACATCGAACCGTTTTTATTACTTTTATCGGACGAACCCTTAAATAGACCGGAATTTTTAGAAGATTATAAAAAACATAAAGACGACTTTAAGACCAAATTTCCGATGTCTATCCTTACAAAGAAAATCTTCAAAAACATCCCCGGGGGAGAATTCCTTGGGAAGCTCATCTTGAATCAGTACGGGAGTGTCCCTTATCCCGAGTTCTCAGTTCTGCGTAACCTTCTGACAGAAATAGAGAACTGGAGCACCAATGCTTAAAGAACATATCAAAAATTTTTTATCTGAAAAAGCAAGTGTTTTAATTGCACCTGCCGGGCACGGCAAAACCCACTTTATCACTGAATGTTTGTCTCAGGCTTCGGATGAAAAGCCATTCCTGATTCTTACCCACACTCACGCAGGAATAGATTCTCTTAAAAACAAATTTCAAACTAATAAGATCCCCGGAAATAAGTATGTACTAGAAACAATTTCCGGGTTTTCCCAAAGAATTGTAACGACCGTACTTGGAGAAGCATCGCTTCCTTCAATAGATGATAGAGACCGTCATTATTTTTCAGAAACCTTAAAACTATGTTCTGATTTACTTCAAAAAAGACAAGTAAAGTTTGTCATATCACTGAGTTACAGCAGAATCTTTGTAGATGAATATCAGGATTGTACATTTTCTCAGCACTCCCTTCTCATGAACCTTCTGGGGAGCTTACCTTTGCACCTTTTAGGCGATCCGCTTCAAGGAATCTATAACTTCGGAGATGAACGCTTGGTCGATTTTGATAAAGATTTAACAGCGTTTAGAAAATTTAATTTTCTGAATACACCCTGGAGGTGGCAATCTAATAATGAAAGGCTGGGAAGTCTCATACTCTCCATGAGAAATAAGTTAGAAGAAGGAAAACCTGTGGAACTCCTTGAACATTCGGAATTTGATTTCTATGTCAGAGAGTTTCCTCAACCTAAGGAAGAGTACAAACCAGAAGCTTACCAGTCTGTATTTAATGCCATCAAATATTTTGAACAAAAGAATCAGTCAGTTTTAGTGATTTACCCGATATATAAACAGGAAAATGGTCGAATGGTCGGTTTTTTAGATGACCGCTTAAAGTTAAATTCATATCTAGGTCAACAACTTAAGGTACTTGACGCCATAGATGAACATATCTACTACGAAGTGGCACTCTATGCAGATCGTGTACTAGTTGGAGGTGAAACGTACCTTAAGCATTTTCATGATCTTTTGGTTAAATTAAAATTTAATAAAAGTGGCTTAAATAATTGGTTAGATCAATCTGGAAGGCCAAAGAACAAACGAAATCCAGATGAAAAGAAGTATTCGGAAAAACTAAAAAAACTTTTTACTAATTTAGAAACACGAAGAAGTTCTGACAATTTATTGTCCCTATTAACCTTTTTCGCATCTTTGCCAGAAGTTTCTAAGAAACATCCGCCTCTGTATTATTCCTTATTGAGAGCAGTAGAAAACGCAACGATTTCTGGACAAAGCATTCATGATGAAATGGTTCAAGTAAAAAATTGCCAGCGAATTCGGGGCAATCGCAACTCTCGAAAATGCATAGGGACAACCTTACTTACAAAAGGACTTGAATTCGATGCGGTAATTATCTGGGGTGCTCATAGGTTTATTGACAGAAAAAATTTTTATGTCGCAATATCCAGGGCGAAAAAAAGTCTAGTCATTTACACCACTGACAAAGTTTTATCGTTTGCTTCGGAGGTGAACAAAGGTAGGGCTGGAGATTGTAAGTAAACGCCCAACAATTTAGAAAAAGGTTGAGAAGGCATTCATGAAATAACTCTTTAAGCTAGAACTTTTATTTGCGCTCCGAACGAATTGGAAACACAGCTGGTGCCATTAATAATTTACTGAGGCATCTATCAGTTTCTAACCTATGTTCATGCTGAAGTTTAAAGTGTTTCATTATCAGGTTTGCCACAAAAAATAGCCTAGGGTTGTTTGTTGCATTCATGCTATTATTTATTTGCTTCTTAGCGTTTAATAGATTAAGTCGGGTGTTAAGCCAGATTGAATTTCCCTGATGGCATTGGAGCGTCCTCTCGCCGCCTTAATGCCTGATAACAGCCAATAAAGTGGCGAGAGGCCGGCTCTAGTTAGGAGCCCAACTCTCTACTTTGATTTTTCAAGTTCACAAAGTATTCCACCAAGGCCAATCCTTTCGATAACTTTTTCGGCGACACCTCTATCCCGCTTTAGAAAGTTAATTAACTTTGCTCTTAAATAATCGGCATTCGAACTATGAAAGAAACGCTGAACAGTAGTTATCAGACCCTTATCGAACGCTACATCTACCGCAGTTGCATAGTCTCGTTTGTTTACTGAGTCCGAAAGTTTTAAATCAAGAGCCCTTACTAATTCTGTAAGGATAAGGAAACCTTTTTCAGTTCTATCATTCAGAGATTGTAAAATATCAGCCTCTGAACACCGTCTTTTAAACTCTGTTTTAGAGAAAATTTGTGTTGCATAGAAACATCGTGCTTGCTGAAGCATCCCATCTTTTTTTGCTGCAATTTCATTAAGAACTTCAGTCTCCATGCGATCAAAATCAATATCTTCACCTTGTGCTGACGCAAAGGGTTTCAATAATTCAGAGAGAAGGAAAACATTTTCTATTTCAGAAACCCCTAAGACGTAAATGTTTTCTTTAATTAAGTCTGAAACATCCTCTTCAGTCAACAAGTCCCTATCTATAATTCCCAGTGCTTGTACATTGGCCAGCCCTCCTGAATTCATAGCCCTTGTATATGCCCGTACTTTTGAGCAATTTTCCACTGGTACAACAAAAAAATCTGGAAAAAATGCAGAATACAATTTGTAATCAAAGCTTTCCTTTTTTCCCTCACAGAAAAGAACTTTTCTTTTACTTCCAAGTAACTCCAGATAGAGGTCTTCTGGAATTGTGTCATCACTCAAAAATCTAAAATCCCAGTGATTTGGATATTCAAAAGACTTTATCCAGATTTTTTTTGCGTCTCTTGTAACAGCGAAATCTATATCGTGCGTAAAATAAAAAAATACGCAGTCTTCTCTTTTCTGTTCTAATTTGTTCCAAAGTGCGCAAACAACGGATTTATGTAAATGAGCTTCTGGTTCATCAACAATAATTAAAGAGTTTTTAGGAGCCAGCAAAACTCTCCCGATAAGGTAAAGGGCCTCTTTTTCTCCTTCACTCAGCGAATTTCCATCGTATTCTATTGCGTCCTTTCTTCTGACATGAAGAGATCCTGTCTCTGTCAACTTAAGTATTAAACCGGGAAATAAAGATTCCCAAATTCCTATAACTTCATTTGCTTTTGAATTAAAAAACGATGCAAATTTTCCTGGATCTTTCGGGTTCGCGTTGAATTCATCTTCCAACTTAAAGTAATTGGCTATTTTTTCAGAAAAAAGCTGTGTCAAGAGAAAAGTAAATTCGCTACCAATGGCTTCGTCGTAAGAATGATACCGAGTTGGGTTATCAATACTAAAATTTTTTTTGTAATTTGGAATGGACCTGTCAAACGTTTCATAAATTGCATCCGCATTGGCCTTAGAAGGAATATTCTTAATATTGGGGATTAGAAGAACTCTTTGGGCCGGTATTACGATTCCCAGATTTTTATGCACAATTTGTTGCAGTTGAGTGGCGAGCGATGTTTTTCCACATCCATTGGCTCCAACAACTACTGTATTACGATCGCCGAAGTCAAGGTCTCTCATTACCTTGTAAGATTCTTCTAGCTGCAATACGCCTTTGAGACGATTTCCACATGCAGAATAAACAGAACGACCGTTAGGATAATTTAAGAAGTAGAGGACAGTGTTCAAATCTAAATCATTTAGAACCTCGACTACAAATTTTTGAAAAGAAATATTCTTCTCAAATAATTTACTATCAACCACTATTTCTTCTAGCCAACTCTTTGTTTTTTTGATATCCCCAACTGTTCCATTTTGCCAATTCTTTTCTTCGGGAGAGAGGTTGCTAGATGTTTCATCAGCTGCTTCTAAAAGAATAGACAATTGAGACAGAGCTTCGTTTAGTGCTTTTGTGAGGTCGGACATTTTTTTCTGAATAGTGTTTTTCTAAAAACTGGATTCAAAGTTTAGCTTACTCGCTGGTCTCTAGTAATATTAGATTTCTTTAAGATTCGCTAATTAGTGGATCCTTAACAAAATATTACTCGTCTAACTCATTCTTTCACATCATTCTTTAGCCTCTAAAGAGGATAAAGAATATTAAAGGTATATAACGTTCGATTACCGAATTATTTGTTATCCATAATATATTTCACGACTACTTGGTCAAAAACCAGTGAATCAGTAAGCCACCTCCTCTTTTTAAACCACAGGCGATCTCACCTATTGCGTAGGGGGCTTTTAGAGGCTTTACGCCCAATCAAGAGCTTGATGCTCTCCATTGGTCTTCAGACCGCCTATTGTTTTTTTTGATACCCCTGCACAAAAAGGAATGGCATAAAAACATAGCACTTTAGAGCTTTTAAGGAGTTAGGATTTCTCCCCAAGTCTTCGTTTTTTCTGGCTGAGCCCATTTCATTGAAACGTTGAATTGTTTCTGCCAGTTTCTGAGAATTCATTCTTCCTTTATTGATTAAAGTTCGAGTACTCTTCTCGACCAACTCCTCAATCGAATCTTCTTTTAGCATTCTCCAGCCCTCCTTTAAGGCACCCGTTTTAACCCTGGCGCAATAGATTACGAAACCAAGGCTAACGATTAAACGAATGAACTCAGATGAGTCGTTGAAAGATGATTAGGGAAAAACAATGACCATTAGGGAGAGGATCGTTATTTCAAAACTGAATAACTGCACCAATGGACAGTTCCCTCGTCTGTTCTATAAATTCAAAATGGCTGTATCACCTCTTTTCTTTAATACCAAGGGATTGCACATGTCAGCCAAAAAGATTACTCGTCGGACTTTCTTAGGTACGACAGCCGTGGGCGCCGCAACAACATCATTGAGCTTGAATACTTGGGCTCAAGCCATTAACAATCAAAAATCACCTTTGATCAACGGAACGATTCCAGCTCTTGAAGACGACGTCAAAGTTGTTAATACGTACCATGAGATCCATTGTCACGGACAATGCATGCTCAAAGCACACGTCAAAGACGGAAAGCTCCTCGCCTTAACCAGTGCGGGAGACATTCCTTCTAAGGATTGCCTTCCATCTGATGAATCCATCGGAAAGATGCAGCGTCGAGCCTGCATGAAAGGATATGCAGAAAGAAAACGCCTATATGCTCCTGACCGCCTTAAATATCCTCTGATCCAAACGATTGAAAGAGGAAACACGGCCGGTTTTAAACGAGTTTCGTGGGATGAAGCATTAGACAGAGCTTGCGAGGCAATCCGCAAAATGCAGGATCGCCAAAAAGAACTCGGCTACCTGCCGATTTGGAACAATGGGTGTGCTCCGTTAAATATGCTGGGACCATGCCTCTCCGCTTACGGTCACCATTCTGCCGGCAACCAAAATGACTGTCTTTATAACGCCTTAGGGAAAGGCGTTAAAGGGCATCCGGCAATCGATATGCTGAACTCTAAACTGATCATTGTTTGGTCGGCCGATCCTCAAACCACTTCTCCGCATTTACCTTTCATCATGACAAAGGCACGAGAGAAAGGTATTCCAATTGTCGTTATTGATACGAGATATACCGGCACAGTCGGCGCGATGGCGACCGGAATTCCGGGCGTTCCGGCTTGGATTGCCCCGAGACCGGGAACGGATTCTGCGATCCTTGCTGCCATGGCAAACACGATCTACCGTCGAAATCTTCATAATCCTGCTTATATCAAGGAATACACCTTCGGATTCTTCCCCGGAGATTCCCTCATTAGTAACTCTCCGGCGAAGAGTCCGATTGACGGTCACCCATGGAAGGGCCAAAGCTTCACCGTTCCTCAGGGCCAAAGCTTTGTTGAATATTTAGATGAATTAAATGCAGCCCACGGCGGCGAAGAAGGCGTTTTGAAATGGGCAGAGCTCCTTTCGGGCGTTCCGGCTAAAACGATTAAGAACCTTGCGATTGCCTACGGCAAAACCAAACCGGCCTGCATCTATTCTGCTTGGACCGCCGGCGGGGCACAAAGAACCGGAAACGGTATGTACTACACCTGGCTCATGCTGGCATTAGCGGCAATGACAGGGAATGCCACTGTTCGCGGCGGCGGTATCGGTTCTTTATCTCCGAATGAAGGTATGTCCGTAAAACTCGGCAAGGCTCCGGGCATGGCGCACGGCAAAACCTTCAAACCGCTTTTGTTCTCTACTCACGTCTCGAGCCAAGTCATTATGACGGGGCGCGACACGCGCACCCCGGAACAATTAAGAGAAGACATTAAGCTTCTGAACGGCATCGATCTAGGCGATGATCCGAGACTCCATCTTGAAATGTTTATCAAGGGAGCCGGAAGCGGTGACGTTTTCAATCAGCGTGCCGCTATCAATCCAAAATTAGAAGCTTGGAATAAATTAACTTCCGTCATTACCTATGACCGCTTCATGAGCACCACGGCTAGGTACTCGGACATTATTTTCCCGGTTGTCACGCATTTTGAAGAAAGCTTCATCACGGGTTCCAGAGTCAAGACCGATACGAATTTCGTTAATCAGATTCTTGATCCAATGTATGAATGCAAGACGGACTGGCAAATTAATGAATTGCTTGCTCAGCGCCTTGACATTAACTGGGGCCGCGATGGTAAATCCGACATCGATGTCATGAAGATTCAGTGGGCAGGCGCCAAAGTTCCCGATAAATACAAGGAACTTAATCCTGAATTCAAACTTCCGACCTTTGAAGAAATGCAGAAGGAAGGCAACGTTCAGCTCTTTGTTAAACCGGAAACTTCCGTCATCGACGCAGCAAGATTTGCACCGGGAGAATTCCCGACTGATACCGGCAAGATTAACTTCTACTCTCCTTTCCTAGCTGAAAGAGGACGATTAAAACAAAAGGCAGCGCGTGCTCAGTACGTCAGACCGCCTGAAGGCATAGAGGATTTGCTTGAAGGTAAAAAAGGAGCAAAAGGAATTGCCTACAGTCTGCAGTTCACGACACCTCATATGCCCAACAGAAGCCACTCCTCTTTTGACAACACGACTTCTTTGATGGATGCCTTCCCGCATTGTGTCTTCATCAACCCTGAAGATGCACAAAAACGAGGTATTGCCAACGGAGATGAAGTGTATGTTTACAACGATGCAGGATGCATGAAAATTCCTGCACAAATCACATTGCGTCAATTGCCGGGTGTCGTTTCTATCGGTGAAGGCGCATGGTACCAGCCTAGTCCGACGGAAAAATACGAGGCATGGTTTGATTTAGACGGCGATGGAAAACCCGAAAAACACATTGTCGCAGTGGATGTCGGCGGAGCCGTCAACACATTAACGACAGATCGTGATATCGGAGCAGCAGATCCTGTGCTTCACCTGCAGACGAACAAGTCAGGCGGATTTGCAGCGGGCGGAAATCTTTGTGAAGTCAGCAAACAAAAACCTGCCTAAGTTCATCGACAAAAATATAAGGAATAAACCATGACTCAATATGCATTTTTCTTCAATCAGAAGCGCTGCTTAGGCTGCAAAACTTGTGTCATCGCCTGCAAAGAATGGAATGAGAGCAAAAGGGGCGACGCCAATCTCAACAGAGCATTAACGGAAGAAACTGCCGGAACCTTTGACACACCCGCTTCTTGGGGCGCAGGCGCCAGACCCGATACCCTGAACGGCGCACACTCTAAAGATATTCTTCGCAGATTTGATGCGAAAGAAAACTGGAGACGTGTAACGTTTTTTGAATTCGGTACAAAAGCTCCGAACATTGCCATTGTTCCGTTATCGATCGGCTGCAATCATTGTTCCGAACCGGCGTGTATCCCGGTCTGTCCAGTTAAGGCCATTTCTAAGGAAGATAAATACGGCGCAGTCCGAGTGGATTCTTCCAAGTGCATCAGCTGCGGAGCCTGCAGAGCTGCATGTCCTTGGGATGCACCTCAGTACTACAAGGATTTGCAGGCTGAGGGACCTAGACCTCCAATGACCAAATGCGATCTTTGTTATGACCGATTAGAAAAAGGACTCAAACCTGCTTGCGTTGCTTCTTGTCCGGGACGTGCATTAGAGCTTCTCCCTGTAGAAGAAATTCTGAAGCTGCATCCCAATGCAACACGCACTGCTCTCGGATTTAAGCAAGAGGATGTCGATCGTACGAAGCCGAACATCTACTTTGAATCCCGTGAACTCTTCTTCTAATTAATCTATGAGCATTAGACAAAGCGAGGTTGAATTGAATCATTCTTCCGAACAATGTTGTGAGCTCTTCTTTAAAACGCTGGGGCTGCTCTTCTTAAACGGCCCCGGTGCCGAGAATGTTCAGCTCTTAACGGTAGGACTAGAGAATTGCCGGCAGTGCGGGCTGATTTCCGAAGAAGAGTATGAGGCGCTTTCCGAGCAGCTCGACTTGCAAGCCCTCGGACGAGATTACGGATCTCTCTTTTGTCTCGGAGGTTCCAGTCTTTCGCTTTATGAGAGTGTCTGGTTAACGGGTCTCGCAATGCAGGAACCGAGAGACGAATTAAGGAAAATCTTAAGAGCCTGCGGTTTAAAACCCAACACGGATTCGAATGAACCGGAGGATCATCTCGGCTTTATCTATTACTGCGTCGGGATGCTGCTGGAAAAACGGAGGGGTGCAGACGGAGATTTAAGAGAGTCGGAGGATATGAGTCCGCTGAAGGAGACGGTTTCGCACTTGAAGTGGACGCGACTCCTCGCCGGAGCTATCTCGGATAGGCATGCGGGTAATTTCTATTCGAATATCGTCTCTATAGCGAATAGACTTGCTAATGAAACGATAAATAAAAACGATTAGGAGCAGTTGTCAACTACCTCGGCCTAAAGGCCGAGGCTTGAAAAAGTCTCTAGTTGACTAGCCTCAGTCCGTCGTTTTGAGGACTACGTTGGTTGGGAATGCACAGGCACCGCGGGATGCAGATCCTAGTCCCGCGCTCTGCGGCCGATGGTTAAAAGC